>Ga0134123_10000002_pt1 | contig 169499 bp, 144 predicted proteins | sample KB303_FD_96460 | JGI IMG/M metagenome (GOLD analysis project Ga0134123, IMG submission 96460) | Terrestrial soil microbial communities without Nitrogen fertilizer from Kellogg Biological Station, Michigan, USA - KB3-0-3 | ecosystem: Environmental > Terrestrial > Soil > Unclassified ...
GATTTGCGAAAAAATACAGAGTTATTTCTAAAAACCGGAAGTAAGTTATGCTTTTGAAATTCTATGTACAACTTTTAATGAACATGCTTAATAAAAAAAAGTTCTTTCAGGCAGAAAAAACTCCATTCGTTCTTTCCTTAGAATGGACGCCAATATTTGAGCAAGCTTTTCAATTGAAGAGGGTTTTACCACGTAAAGGGAAGCGCCCAATGCCTCCGTTTCTTTAACAAATTTTAAATAATCAGAAGTTGAATAGATGATGACTGGTATATTTTTTAATTTTTCGTTTGCTTTGATTTCAATAAGGAGCTCTTTTCCACTCATAACAGGCATATTTAAATCAAGAAAAATAAAATCGGGAAGAAAGTTAGTATGGGGTGGTAATTTTTGTAACGCATCCAGTCCATTTACCGCTTCAAACAAATGAACATTAAACTTTGAATCGTTTAAAGCTTCGCGGAAGATGTCGCGGTCGTCATCGTCATCATCAATAAGAAAACAGGTTAAATGAGGGTTCATAATTTACAGGCACGTCAAATATATAATTAATAGGGAAAGATAAAATGAAGAAAAGCAAGGTGTAAATCGGTTCCTGAACTCAAAAGTCCCGCTCTGCGGGACTTTTGAAACAACAACAAAACTTGAGTATGAACAATTTTATTTAAACCATCCTAAACAAAATAAAGATGGTTCACTTTTCCAAAAGTAGATTTTGCTGTAATCCCGGCCTTCAGGTTTTGTCAGACTATTGTAAAAATTTCTTCATATAAAAATATTTTTCGGATAAAATTTGAATAATTGCCATTTAATTGATCAGATCATTTTTGCGATGATTGTGAAGCAGGGAAAGACAACAGAAGAATACATCAAAGTGTTAAATGCATCGGACAAACCGGCATACATTTTCGATGCTGAAACGCTTTCTATCTTAGATGTAAATGAGGCAGGGTGCAGATTATACCAGCATGCATATCAAAGGTTTCTTTCATTAACCATGTTGGATTTACGGCCTGCATCAGAAAGAGATAAAACACGTGCGGAAATAATATTGCATGGCAAAACCCGGATTTATTTTGGAAAAAAGATTCACCAGACTAAGCTTGGTAAAATTTTAAAAGTAAAAATTGAAGCTGACAAAATTGTATTCAATGATAAACAGGCATGGTTCACCCAGGTTAAGCTTTTAAATACCGGTTGAGATTTTTTGTTTCTTGATTAAAAAAAACAATATTATCGATGAACTCTTCATTGGAGTTGTAAGGTTTTTACCTTATGTGAATAAAAAGCAAAAAACTATTTTTTATTGATAGCTCTACCTAAAGCGTGGTGAAATTCTCCATGTGCGGATCATAAGTTACTTTGCTGATACCATTTTTTTAAAAGGCACAAATAAGAAGTACATTTTCTTGTTCGGTATGTAAGACTTCCACATACAGAAATCTTTTTCTCCTTCAATGCTAATTGCCCTGATGTGAATTCCCGAAAGATTTTAATGCTATCCTTTTCCATTAGATAAAGGTAAACCCTTCGTTACCTCACATTTTATTTTACCTCACCGCACAAAAACCATCTGCGATTTTTAAATTTGCAAACTCAACAAAACGAAAAATAAATTGAAACTCTTCATACAAAATATGGTAAGCATTCGCTGCAAAATGATTGTGAAGCAAGAGTTAGACAACTTAAAGCTTCAGCACAACATTGTTGAACTAGGCGAAGTAGAAATCTGGGGAGAGCTTTCAGTAAAAAAACACGACCAACTCAAAGTTGCTTTGCACAAGTCAGGTCTTGAGCTGATGGACGACAAAAAAGCAATGCTCATTGAAAAAATAAAAAAAGTAATTATTGAAATGGTTCATTACTCTGACGAACTGCCAAAAACGAATTTCTCAACTTATTTAAGCGAAAAATTAAATCGGGATTACAACCACATGGCAATTATTTTTTCAGAAGTAAAAGGCATCACTATTGAACACTACATCATAATGCACAAAATTGAAAAGGTAAAAGAATTAATCATTTATGATGAACTCAACCTCACTGATATTGCCTGGAAGCTTCATTACAGCAGCGTAGCACATCTGTCCAACCAGTTTAAAAAAGTGACAGGATTAACTCCATCATTTTTTAAAAAGATGAAGCACAAAAGACGCAGCGCACTGGAAGATTTGTAATTCCATTTGCCATTTCTGTTTCATTCTTACACAGCATCTTCTTTTAAATGTGTGAATCATGTAACTTATTTCCTGAATTGTGTAACACTTCCTGTTTAAAAGGTACTCACTTTTGTTGAGTAATAATTCATTAACAATTTCAAACTCAATAAAATGGAACTCTCAAAAAGTATTTTATTAGTTGAAGATGACCAAGACGACCAGGACGTTTTTACAGACTGCATCAAAAAAATAGAAAATGCAACTTTGTATGGAGTAGCGCACAACGGCAGAGAAGCGCTTGACAAACTTGTGAATTCTCCTCAACCTCCCGACATGATTTTTATGGACATCAACATGCCAATCATGAACGGACTTGAATGCTTAATAGAAATAATGAATAATTCCCGCTTAAAAAATATACCTGTTGTAATGCTTTCAACCGATACAGGGCAGGCGCAACTTGCGCGCATCCTTGGTGCCAAAGCGTTTATAAAAAAACCAACTGATTGCGAAACGCTGCATACAAAGGTTGAGCAAATGATTAACTTAGATTTTATTACAGACTTTAAAATTGCAAATCAAACTTTTCATCAGCAATTTGCGTCAGCTAATAAATAAATCTCAATAAAAATAAAAAATGTGAATATTGTAACTTAACTCTAAAATTATGTAACACTTATCTTTCAAAGGGCGCTGATTTTTGCACACTCATAATACTGTTACATATTACGTTCAATTAAAATGGCAAATTCAAAAAAAAGTCCTTCACTGAAACGGATGATTTATTCAAAATTTGTTTCTCCGTTCGCAGAAAAAATCATCGCTTCACTTGTTGCTGTTTATTTGTTTTTGGAGAAAAAAGGAATCTTTTGATTTCAATTATTTAATTTTTTGTTTTACCGTATAGTTAAGGCATGGAAAAATGCGTTCGGTTTCATTGCTTTTCAATCTCTGATGTGTGAATGATGTAACTTATTTCTGAAATTGTGTAACGGTTTTCATTTTAAACCTGCCGACCTTTACACTATATTTCAACTACAGCACAAAATGAAAAAAGATAAAAATAATCTTACTGACCTTGCCGCTCAAAGTAACCATACCGATAAGAGCAATCATACGCCTGTCACAGAATTAGAAAAATCAAAACCGCACATCATTGTGGAAATCATCGAATATGTACCCAACTCTGTCGTAAGTAAAACCATAATTAAAAAAACAACAGGCAATGTCACTGTCACCTCATTTGACGAAGGAGAAGAATTAGCAGAAAAAACTTCTCCCTTCGACAACTATATTCAGATAATTCACGGAACTGCCGAAGTTACTATTAATGAAAAAACATACAAGCTCAAATTAGGCGAAGGAATAATCATTCCCGCACATTCATCGCACTGTTTCAATGCTAATGAACAATTCAAAATGATTTCAACAATTATCAAAAGCGGATACGAGGATTAGCATAAATCAAAAACTGAAAAAACAATTTTAACAATTATAAATTCACAATTTAAATAAATATCAAAATGGCAGAAAATCAAAATGACCAGCAAAAAGAACTGGAAAAAACTAAGGTAGAAAATACCAAAGCACAGGAAAAAACGAATGTGCAAAACACCAAAGATTTGCAAGACCGCGAAGAAGGAAAAAATAAAGACCTTCAGGATAGAGGTGAACAAAAGCAAAAAGATTTACAGGACAGAGAAGAAGTAAAAAGTGAAAAGTAAAATCAAATCATAAAAAAACGGGGAGCGCGTGCAACCCGTTTTTTTTGAAACTTTAATTTTATTCTAAAATAATTAAACAAAAAACATGGGAAATCTACTTTATATAATCGCAGTAATCCTCATCATTGGTTGGCTCATTGGCTTCTTTGGCTTTCAGGCTGGAGGCGGTCTCATTCACATCCTTCTCGTAATTGCAATCATTGCAATTATTCTTAGAGTTATTCAAGGCAGAAAAGTTCTTTAAAAATCATTCAATATCCGGTTTGTCAGGTTGGCTAAACGGCAACAGGAACATGGAAATTTTCCAACCTTCCTTCCATGACCAACGAAAAGGTACACGAGCCTGTTACCCGTTAATCGGTTCTTAAAAATTTGGGCTCATCCTCATTACCGCGAAAAGGCGGCAAAGAGGTCGGGCTTTCCGTTCCAAGTCCGTCCACCCTCAAAAACCTTCCATACTTCAGGCTTTCCACTTCAATCCCTTGCCGGGATTTTTTTTATTTAATTTCGCTGCTTCAAAAAATTGAACAGCAAAAAAAAATCAGAGTAATGAACAAAGGCAAAAAATGAACACGACTTTACTTCGTTATGATGGAAAAGATGTTTTTGAAATGCTGTTGATGGTATGCAAACGGAAAAATTATGTTGTTACTCAAAAAGATTTTGAAAATAAAATAATAAAAGCAAAATAGAACTCCTCATTTTTTTGGAAAAATTTAAATTTAGAATTGCGATTATTTATAATTGAAAACGAAGAAGTAAAAGTATCCGTCAAAATACTCCGTAAAAATATAGTTCAAAAAGAATTGGAAGAACAATTTATTGATGCAATGAACAAATCTTTTTAAAAAGTCAATGCCATTATCCAGTAAGGTGCAATTCACCATATCAAACTAATCGCTCCGCCATTATGAAAAGATATTAAAGGATAAGGATTTTTTGCGCAGCCATAAATCCTAATATCATAAACCTGAAATACCCCGATAGTTTCTTAAAGTGAAAGTACAGCCATGTGCTTTTAAAGAAGGCGGTTACGCTTAACGTAGCCCCTTTCATACAGGGATTCCTGCTCGAAGTATTGGAGCAAATGAGATAGCAGCGGTATTGCAGGGATGCCGCGTTCACAGAGTCTATTCTATAAACTGTGCAGCCTTTTCCTATTTGCTGTCCACTGCCCCTTCTCCCTAAAAATTCATAATAAATGGGTTACTTTGCTTTTATGACATCAAAGTTGAAACTTTATAAACTGCTTTTGCTCTTTCTTTTTATTTTCCCGGTGGGAGTTCATTCACAGACTGTGTTTATTTCCACGAATGCCATTGACGAAAATAATTTTGACAACGTGAAAGTAATTGGCCAGGATGATGACGGAATTTTTTTGCTTGAAAGCAATCTTCCATTCGAACTGGAGCGTGACCGCATTGGTTTTAAAAATCGCAAGTTCAAGGCAGCCTATCACAGCAATGAACTGGTGCCCCGCTGGACTAAATCTGTTGAAGCCATGCCGGGTGATGCCACTGTGCAATCCATTATTTTTTCACGGCAAAAAATTCTAGTGGCCTCCGCCCTTGAAAACAAAACCCTTGACAAGCTTTCGCTCTATGGTCAATGGATCAATAATAAAGGAGAGATCGTGCTGAATAAAGAGATCGGAAGCGCAGCCATCGAAAATAACAGCGATTATGACAAAGCAAAGCTCATTGCTTCTGCCGGCCAGCAAATGATCGGTATCATTGTTCAGGAATATATTGATGAGCATACTCAATCTGTTCATGTGCTGGTGGCTGATACAGCGCTTCATTTGATTTATAATAAAAATCTCGTCATCAATTATGGACAAAAAAATTTTATTACAACAGATTATTCACTCTCTGATAAAGGCGACTTCCATCTCCTTGGTGTAAGAACAATAAAAGACCGTAATGCCGAAAGAAAAAAGCAGGAAGACTTTATACTTTTTTCTGCACCGGCTGATTCGGTGCGTTTTTCAGAATTTATGGTGGGAGATAATGTCAGAGATGTTACCAACGCATCCATAAATTTCGATAACATCAATAATAAAATTGTGTGTGCGGGATTTTACAATGACCGGACTTCAACCACCGGTGCGGGTATAATTTACGCAGCGCTTGATATGAGCAATCCCTCGCAACTGATCATTAAATCACACCCGATTGAAAGTGGAAAACAGTTCAACTTGCTCGGTGAACGCAACCGTGAGTCTGACATAGGTCTCACCAGCTACCCGGTTGAGAAGATTATTTTAAGGCAGGATGGCGGAGCCGTCATCGTTGCGGAAGCTTCCTATACAAACGACTATTCTTATTACGATTATTTCACCCAATCTTTCACCCGCAGAACAGAATTTCATTACAATAATATTGTGGTGATTTCCATCAGCGGCAATGGAACTATTGACTGGCTCAATGTGATCCGCAAAAACCAGGAATCAGATGATGATGGCGGTGAATTTTCTTCTTTTTGCCCGGTCCTTACTCCCGATGAGCTCATCCTGATCTACAACAGCGACATCAGCAGGAATTCTGAAGTGCTCGGAGCGCGTGTTTCAAATACAGGTGAACAAACCGAAAACCATCTCGTGCGGTCAACAGAGCATGTGCTTTTATTTTCGAGGTTCGGCAAACAGGTTTCTGAAAACGAAGTGGTCATTCCCTGCATCTCTAAAAAGAAAATGACCCTCACTAAAATCACTTTCTGAAAAATTTTCTCTTTTACCGTCAGCTTATTACAACCGTTTATAATATATATGTACATACATATAATGTAATTACATATATTTGCACACAAGTGCAGACAAAGTGGGAACAATAGGCGAAGAAATCCGGCAGAAAAAATTCCTGAGCGAATACCATAAGATGACGCTGAATATTGTTTACACCGGTAACTGGATTACTTCCATCAATGGAGAACGTTTGAAAAAGCACAGGCTGAGCCCGCCACAATTCAATATCCTGAGGATTCTGAGAGGGCAGCATCCGCAGCCTGCAACCGTGAACCTGCTTATTGAAAGAATGCTTGATAAAATGTCAAACGCTTCAAGGCTGGTAGATAAATTGAAGGAGAAAGGGCTGGTTGCCCGCGAAATCAGCGCGAATGACAGGCGCGCCTGTGATGTTGTCATTACCAAAAAAGGGTTGGACCTGCTTTCTAAAATTGACAAAGAGCAGGAAGAATGGGAAGAATCATTTTCGGGAATCACTAAATCTGAAGCAAAAGAATTAAACAGGTTGCTTGATAAGCTGAGGGGATCATTACAGGGTATAAAATAAAACAAAATAAAAAAATAAAAACTATGAAAAAGATCACACTACTTTCCATAATGATTGCAGGAATCGCATTCGCTGCATTTAAAAATTCAGGCAACCCTGCAGTTCCCGGATTGATGCCTGAAAATAAAATTGCAATGCCGATAGGCACGCAGCTTACGTATGAAGTGGATATTGAAAAATCTACAGTCGGATGGCATGCAAAAAAAGCAACAGGTCAGCATTACGGAACGGTTAAAATTGCAAAAGGAGAAATTTTCCGTAACAAAGGATTGCTCAATGGCGGAGAATTTGAATTGGATATGACCTCTGTTGCAGATACTGACATAACAGACCCGGTATATAGAGCAAAACTTGACGGACATTTGAAATCAGAAACATTCTTTGATGTTACAAAATTTCCAAAAGCCACTTTTAAAATAAAAATCTGGGCACCCATTACAAATCAAAAGCCGGATGCCCCCAACTATTACGTTAAAGGAGATTTAACTATAAAAGGAATCACAAAGGAAATTTCATTTCCGGCACTTTTGAATCTTGGAGACAGCTTAATCACAGCAGATGCTGAACTTAAGATAGACCGGACAGATTTCGGAATAAAATACCAGTCCATAAAATTTGATGCCGGCATTGGAGACAAAATGATAAATGATGAGTTTGAGCTTAAGGTGCACCTTGTGGCAAATAGAAATAAAAAGTAAAGGCCTGACGGAAGTCTGTTCAGGATAAATATTAATTGTTTTGGGTTTATTAGTTTTAAGAGGAGCGGATAAAAGGGTCCGCTCTGCTGATTTTTAACAACATTCTATTTCTATTTTACAATTTATTAACATTCGGGTAACCTCACGTTTATACTGCTGCAATTTTTTTGCAATATGGAAAATAACGTCCCGTCTGAAAACAAATTTAAAGTACTTGTAGTAGATGATGAGCCTGCCATCCTGGAACTGCTCGCTTATAATTTTTCAAAAAAAGGAGCGCAGGTTTCTCTTGCAAAAAATGGTGTGGAAGGGCTGGAAAAAGCTGAGCGTGAATTACCGCAGGTGATAGTTCTGGACATCATGATGCCGGTCATGTCAGGGATTGAAATGTGTAAAGCCCTGAAGGCCGATCCGGTATTAAAAAATATTCCGGTTCTTTTTCTCAGCGCAAGCAATGATGATACCCTGATATTATCTGCAATGACTGCAGGCGGAGATCATTTTGTTTCCAAGCCGATAAAAATAAGCCTGTTATTTGAAATTGTAAGCGGTTTGCAGGAAGAGTTTAAACAAAAGCAGCAATTTTTAGAATAAGGGTTTTTAAAAGTTAAAAGAAGTTTTTTAAAACTCAAACCGCACCTGCATCTTCACGTCCGATTTTGTATTTCCATCGATCTCATCCAAACCCGAACTGATTACATTCTGATCTGCATATAATGTTTGCGAATAACGCAGCCAGATATCAATTCCTTTTCTCACCTTATATTGCAACATTAAATAAAAACGGCTGCCGCGGTTATAATAAAAAGGGATGGAATACACATAGAGCAAATCATTTTCGTATGCATAAATACGCGTATCAAAACTGTGGGTATCAAACAAGGCATAGCGAAGATTGAAGGAAAAGGGTGAACCGAGAGGATTGTAATTTACATCCTGTAAAATCAAATAACCGCTTTCTGGATTAGCGGATTCTTTTTTTAGTTTTATTAATTCAACCCTGTTGTGAAGGGTGAAGGATTTTGAAATTTTTACCCGTGTATCAAAACGGTAATTGCGCTGCGTTCTGTCAACGAGGTAATCAACCGGTGCCGGGTTGCCGCTTACATTTTCAGGTTTTGTTGTTTGCTTATAGCGCACATACATCGAAACTTTCTTGTTCGGTGTATACGTTAATTGAGACATAACTTCATAGCCGCTGCTCGGTGCATTCACCTGGTAACGAAGCCAGGGAAATGTAAATGCATCAAAGGATGTGGCCAGCACCAGGGAATTCAATGGCTTCAAAGTTATTCCCGAATAAAATCCTTTTTCGTTTGCTCCAGAACCTTCGCGAAACGGGTTCCATGCAGCGGAATAATAATTCCTGTCAAAGCTGCGATGCAGCAGGCATACCGATACTTTCGGATCGAGCGCTATCAATGCTCCATTGAGGTACGCCATTCCATCGTTATTGCTTCTTGCCGCTTCCCCGAAAAAACTGATGTTTCTCCAGAGGTAACTGTAATCAATGCTCGCGACCGTTGCAGAATCTCCCCTGAAATTAAATTTATTGTACAGTTCATAACTCTGCGAAAGCGTTGTACTTAATTTTGCATGATACACCGTTGCGCCAAGACTTAAAGCATTGCTTTTATAAGCGGCATGCCCCCCTATCATTTTTTCTCTGACCGATCCCTTATCCGCAATTTCAGAAGGCGTGCGATGATAACCTGAAACCTGCAAAGACGAAACAAGCAATGCATCACCAAGGTCAGTAGAATCCGTTACATTGCCGTCAAATTTGGTATTCGAATAAAAAAGATCAAGCGAAAATTTTTTAATTCCGAGTGAAACAGCCGCCCCGCGCCTGAAGCCGGCTTCTATAGAAGAAGTATAAGGAAGAATTCCCGGAGCATTTTTTTTTGCTATGAGCACTTCAGATGTTTTGCCGAATGCAAGGCCGGTCCACAATGCGAGACCCTGTCCATATTCAAGATGGTAGTCACCGATGGCAAGCGCTCTTATCGGGCCAACATCTTTAATGAATAAATGTGCTGAGTAAAAATCAAACGAGCTTTGCGAGCCGTGAAAAAATTCTTCACCGGGATCTTTCTCAGCAGTGATTCCAATACTCAATTTCTTTTCAAAAGTGAAACGGTAACGCGCATAATATTTCCATGGATTGCCAAGATAATGCGAAGCCGTACTGTCTTCAGGGGTTACAAATCCCTTTTGTGTTTCAAGAATGCGTTGGGAGCGCAACATCAGAAAATGTTTTCCGTCTTTAAAGATTTTTTTAAATGATTCTTTATCCGGAACATATTCTTCGTTGACTTTTACATAAGGCAGAATAGAATAAATTGTTTCGAGGTCAAAACCATCAATGGATTGTAATTCTTCTGTTGCTAAAAGTCTTCCGTTTTTTTCAATGTGGCCAAACAGGTTTTCAATCTGTATATCATTCAGCAAACCAAGTTCCTGCAATTCTTCCCTGGTTGTATTATTCAAATTGACGGGATGCCTGCTGAAATATTTAAGGTTCTCCGCAATTTCTGTAAAGTCAGCGCCTTCGTCAGCTGTTTGTGCAATGTTTTCGATGCGCTCTTCAATTTTCTGATCTTCGGTATTTACGGGAGGGGGTGTTTCCTGGGCGAACAATTGAAAATTGAAAAATAAAAATAAAACAACAGGTCTGAAAACAAGGCCCGGAGAATGTTTATTTTTAAATGCGGACATGAAAAATTATTTGGGAGAATACATTAACGATACATTTGGCGTGTAGCCAAGCTGCTGGTGATAACTTGCAGCAATATCAAATTTGAATGCATCGAGATCAATTCCGAAACCAAAAGATGTTTTGGTGGGATTCGTAGATATGCCGCCTCTTACATACAATATTTTTACAATATGATACTCGGCTCCTGCTTTAAAAATATTATCGGCATCCATATCTTTCTCTGATTCGATACTCACAGTCACCTTTTCCGAAAAAAGATAGCTCAAACCTCCTTTTAAAACCGTTGGAATTTTTTCTTTATCATAATCTGCCAGCTTTGCTCTCACAGGATTAAAAACATGAGCGCCCAAAAATAATTTTGGAAAAATCTCTGCGCGAAATCCTGCTTCGACAGTAAAGGCACTGTTAGAACCGTATCCTTCAGAAATAGAAGTTCCGAGATAATCTACCTGGATGGCGGCAGAAATTTTTTCTCCGAAACTTTTTGCATAGGCAAGGCCGATTTTTTTTTCATTGTATAAATTAAACCCATAGTAGCTTAAGCTTACAGCGAAAACGCCAAGATCATTTACAGGCAAGGCGACTGCCACCCCGCGCGTGCTCAATTCACTCATTAAAAATGAGGTTTCATTAAAAGCTCCGGCAGAAAAATTTTTCAAATACGCCAGCCCTGCCTGGTTGTGAAATGCTGACCATATATCCTTGTACGTTACAGTTGCCCCTGCCACTCCTGCGGCCCTGCCGCCCGCCTGGATGGATTCGTTGCCTGCAAAGGATGAAAATGTAATGGAAATAAAAATTGCAGCGAGCCATAATACAGGTACATTTTTTTTCATGCGTGTGAAAGTATAATTTTTTGAACGAATAAAGAAACTTAATAACCCCCTCCGATTTCAAATACGTTGACTGATCTCTATTTTTTTCTTCCCGGTACGATTAATAATCAAAAGTAAAAGAAATACTGTAAAAATGACAAATACGGGATATGTATTTACATAGTACCTGAAACCAATAACACCGTATGCTACCAACGTAAAAGCTACCAGCCAGGGAAAAATAATCAGTATAAATGAGGGCGCAGTCAATTTTTTTTGCTGAAAGAAAAAAATAATTGTACCGCTCATTCCCAAAATGGTGATTGCACAATACAGAAAAAAATAGAAAAGCTTTACAGATTTCTGAACAATGGTCATCTGATCGAAGCGGGGCAGGGGCAACATGCCGGTGGGATTACTGAATATAAGCCGATAGAACCTTTTCAATGGGTTGATCAGATAATATCTCGAAAAATTATCCCGCCTGTATTGTTCAGCATAATGTAAAGCGATTGCACTTGCAAGCCTGTTCAGCGAATCTCTTTCAGCAGCTGTCAACATGCTATCAATGCTTGCGTTAAAAATTCTTTTAAGATGCAAAAGAGAATCTTTTGTGAAGGTGGAATTGAAAACATAATCATCGAAAACATAATCACCCGCTTTTTCATTGGATACATGATGAAACCAATCACCTTCTTTGCCTGCAGCAAATTCTGCAGATTCACCACCCCACGAATCAATAAGCTGCCTCACTGAAATGGCTGAAGTCCTGTAAGCGCCCATTTCACCATAGGATTCAGTCAGCGAAGTTTCAAGCGGAACAAATTTTTTTAAGACAGCAAAATTCCTGTACACCCATGTTGATTCACATATTATAAATGGCAGGAAAAACAGGAAACAGGTTTTTATAAAAACAGGTATTGAAAAATTCCTGCGATCATACACCAGTAATGCCAGGGGAAAAATCACAAGCATAGTCCCGAGGAAGGGCCGCAAAAAAATTGCCCACGTAATAAAAAATCCGGATAATAACAGGTGAGAAATTTTTCGCTGTTCAAAATATTTAAAAATGAAATAGACAAAAAAGGAGATTGCAGAAACAGAGAAACTTTCCGACAGGGAATAGATATCAAAAATTGCGGTATGAGAGCTGATGGCTAACAGGACAAATGAGTACAAAAATGCTTTGCTGTTTTGAAGAAGCATTTCCGCAACAAGGCTGATTACGTAAACGGATATTGCACCGAGCAGAATTTGCAATGAAAATAAAAGGAAGAGCGCTGTGTTTTTTTCGAAAATAAAACGTAACAGCATATAGGGTAAGCTGTAACCGGGCATGCGTCCTGCAAACGGCTTGCCGGGTTCAAATTCATACTGAAACATTCCCTTTTCAAAATATTCATCCACCGGCCCCATGAAATATTCATAGTCATTTTGCCTGAGTCCGATAGTGCCGATTGATTTTTCAGGATAAACTTCTTTTGCTGTATGGAGAAAAAAGGTTAAAATGACGATTCGACTCAAAAGAGCCATACTGATCCAGAACAATACATTGGAAGACCTGAAAAATCGTGATTCAGCCATTTAGGTTTTTGTAATTTCTTTTCTTAAAATTTTTGCATCCAGGATAAAAGTCCCGAATGGCAGTAATGAAGCGACCAGTGCAATAATCGTTTTCTTAAAATTCCATTTGTATTTTATTTTAACAACCAGGAGTAAAATGCAAAAAGCAATAAATAAAATTCCGTGAACCCACCCGGCATACAATACTGCATGCGGAAACCCTGCAAAATATTTTAAGGGCACAGCAATAAAGAGAAGTATTAAAAAAGAAATTCCCTCAGCTATGGCAATGAAACGAAAATGGTTTAAAGAATTATTTTCCAACTTTAATTCCTTCATTCGCCTTCAGCACTTTTTCCTTCAGCGATTTTTTGTAGTTAATTATTTTCTCCAACAGTTTTTCATCTCCTGTTGCAAGAATTTGTGCTGCAAGAATCCCTGCATTTTGTGCTCCGTTTAAGGCAACCGTTGCAACGGGAATTCCTCCCGGCATTTGCAAAATGGAAAGTACCGAATCCCATCCGTCAATTGAATTGCTTGATTTAATCGGAACACCAATAACCGGGCACGGAGTTAAGGCTGCAACCACACCGGGTAAATGTGCGGCTCCGCCTGCCCCGGCAATAAAAACTTTTATACCCCGTGCACTCGCACCTTTCGCAAGCTCCATGACTATTTCAGGAGTGCGATGTGCAGACAATGCATTTATTTCATACGGGATTTCAAACTGGTCAAGAATTTTTGCTGCTTCCTGCATCAATGGCAGATCGGACGTGCTGCCCATAATTATGCTGACGATCGGGTTCATATGTTTTAAACTTTTGGGTAAAAATAATTCTTTTCAGCAATCTCACACCCTATTCTGTCCCCTCCAAACTAATTAGCTATTTTCGCAAAATTACTTTTATGGATTCAGTTAAATTAAACGATAAGGAATTTGTCACTATGATTACTGCTGAAAAAATTCAGCAGCGCGTCAAAGAGATTGCATCCGAAATAAATTTACAATACGATGGAAAAAAACCATTATTTCTTGGTGTGCTAAATGGTGCATTTTTATTTATGGCTGATCTGTTTAAGAATGTCAATCTTGAATGTGAGATTTCATTCATAAAAGTCAGTTCGTACAGCGGCACCGCTTCGTCCGGTAACGTGAAGAATCTTATCGGCCTGAATGAAAATATTTCAGGGCGCCATGTGATTGTCGTAGAGGATATCGTTGATACAGGCGACACCATGAAATATTTATTGGATGAATTGAAAAAACAAAATCCATCTTCCGTAAAGCTTGCCACCATCCTATTTAAACCTGAAGCATTAAAACAGGACGTAAAACCGGATTATGTAGGTTTTAAAATCCCTCCTGCATTTGTAGTTGGTTATGGATTGGATTATGATGGACTGGGGAGAAATTTGAATGATATTTATGTGTTGAAATAGTAGAAAGCAGAAAGACAATCCTACATCGCAAATCCTAAATCGTACATGCTCAATATAGTTCTCTTCGGTCCACCCGGTTGCGGAAAAGGAACACAGTCGGCCAGGCTGATTGAACGATACAATCTTGTTCATCTTTCAACAGGAGACATTTTGCGAAATGAGATTGCAAATGGTACGGCATTGGGTTTAGAAGCAAAAAAATTAATGGACCAGGGAATTCTTGTTCCGGATCAGGTAGTAATCGGGATGATCAGCTCAAAGCTCGATGCAAATAAAAATGCAAAGGGATTTATTTTCGATGGTTTCCCAAGAACGCAGGCGCAGGCTGCTGCACTTGATAATTTGCTGAAAGAAAAAGGAACATCTATTTCAGGGATGCTTTCACTCGAAGTAGAATATGATGAGCTGGTGAGAAGAATTTTACATCGTGGACAAGATTCCGGCAGACCGGACGACCAGGATCCTGTAATTATTGGAAAGCGCGTTGATGAATACAATAAAAAAACGGCTCCATTGATTGACTATTATAAATCGCAAAATAAATTTCATTCCATAAAAGGTAACGGAACAGTTGAGGAAATTTTTGAAAAACTTTGTGTTGTTATAGATAAATTATAGGCCTCACCCCGACCCTCTCCAAAGGAGAGGGAGATCTTTTCAAAGAAAATTTTTGCTCAACTTTGTGCCGAAGGCATCCCTTCGGGAAACTTTAAACTTTTAACTTTTAAAATGGCTGAATCCAATTTCATAGACTACGTCAAAATAAACTGCCGCTCAGGAAAAGGCGGAGCAGGTTCCGCACATTTTCATCGTGATAAACAAAATGCTAAAGGAGGGCCTGATGGCGGAGATGGCGGAAGAGGCGGGCACATTATTGTAAGAGGAAATAAACAATTATGGACACTGCTTCATTTAAAATACCGCAAACATATCATTGCGAAGGATGGTGAAAAAGGCGGAAGCGCATTAAAAACGGGAGCAGACGGAAAGGATGAAATCCTCGAAGTTCCATTGGGTACAATTGCCAGGGATTTTGGAACCAATGATTTTTTATTTGAGATAGAAAACGATGAGCAGGAATTTATTATAGCAGAAGGCGGAAGAGGCGGCAAGGGAAACAATTTTTTTAAATCTGCCACTAACCAGTCACCGCAGCATGCCCAGCCCGGTGAGCCGGGAAAAGAAGAATGGAAAATTCTGGAGTTGAAATTAATGGCTGATGTAGGGTTGGTGGGATTTCCGAATGCAGGAAAATCCACATTGCTTTCGGTAGTTTCAGCGGCAAAACCTGAAATTGCGAATTACCCGTTCACCACATTGGTCCCGCAGCTCGGAATGGTTTATTACCGTGATGAACGTTCCTTTGTAATGGCTGATATTCCCGGAATTATTGAAGACGCTCATCTTGGAAAAGGGTTGGGATTACGTTTTCTCCGTCATATCGAGCGAAATTCTATCCTGCTTTTCATGGTTCCTGCCGACAGTAATGATTTGAAAAAAGAATATAAAGTTCTGCTGAATGAATTAAAGCTTCACAACCCTGAATTGCTTGATAAAAAAAGAGTGATAGCCATTTCAAAATGCGATATGCTCGATGATGAACTGCTGAAAGAATTAAAAAAGGAAGCGCCAAAGGACAAAACAAGAGATGGAGAAAAAATTCCGGTAGTTTTTATTTCGTCTGTTGCGATGAAAGGAATTGATGAACTGAAAGATGTATTGTGGAAGATGATGAATTGATCGGGAAACAGAAAGTATCAAGATAAAATGAAATATGCCTGATTGGTTAAAGGAAGTTGACACAAAACTTTTTTTTCTCATTAACAGCCGCTACTGTTCTTTTTGTGATTTTATTTTTTATTGGATAAGCGAAAAATGGATCTGGATTCCGTTTTATGTTTTTCTTGCCGTTATTGTTTATAAAAACCATAGCGGTCAATTTTGGAAAATATTAATTTCAATTGCTGTTTTAATTCTGTTAACGGATCAATTTTCAGTTTTTATAAAAAATTTTGTACTGCGTTACCGTCCGTGTCACAATTTAATTTTGCAATCTCAAATCCATTTGGTGAATGGCGAATGTGGAGGACAGTATGGCTTTATATCGTCTCATGCAGCAAATTCGGCAGGGCTTGTTATGTTTTTAATTTTATTGCTGAATCGAAAAATGAAATGGATAACTGCGGTACTGATTGCATGGTGTTTTATTGTTTCCTACAGCCGTATTTATCTTGGAACGCATTATCCTCTTGATATAGCCGGGGGATGGATAACCGGTATGTTATCAGCTTCTATAGTTTATTATTTTTATAAAAATTATTTTTTATCCAAAGAAAAAATCAAAACCGGATCATGAATTTTTTTCTTGTATTCATTGGCGGTGGTCTCGGAAGCCTTGCCAGGTATGGCACCGGTTTTATCACCAAAAAAATATTCGACATGAATTTTCCTTACGGAACTTTCATCTCGAACCTCATTAGTTGTTTTATTTTAGGCGCTTTGGTTGAATGGCTTGCCCTGCGGGCTTCTCACCAGGAGCCTTACCGTTTGCTGATCGCTGTCGGGTTTTGTGGCGGATTCAGTACATTTTCTTCTTTCACCCTGGAAACATTTGAAATGGTGCGAACAGGAAATTATGTAACGGCTGCATTCTATATTTTAATTTCAATCTTTATTTGCATGCTCGCATTAACAGGGGGTGCATTTACCTCGCGTTTATTTCTTACATAAGTTTCTCTTTAATAATTTTTTAAAATCTTAAATACGTTTGTAAAAAAAATAATATGAACCGAATATTTTTAATCTTGTTATTGATTTCATTTGCCCGCAATACTTTTCCACAAAACCAGGAAAAACAATCCGCTATTCAATATGCATCCGGGCCCAACCTTGTGGTCGGTATTGTCGTTGACCAGATGCGCTATGATTACATAGACCGCTTTTGGAATAAATTCGGCAACGATGGTTTTAAAAGACTGGTAAATGAGGGAACACTTTTCACAAATTGTCATTACAATTATGTTCCGACAGAAACCGCACCGGGGCATGCGAGCATTTATACCGGAACCACTCCTTCCGTTCATGGAATTATTTCTAACGCCTGGTGGAATGCAGAGACGAAAAAAGTTCTGAGCAGCGTACAGGATGAAAACAATTCTGCACGGTTATCTCCAAATAAATTATTGGTTGAAACAATTACTGACAGATTTAAAAAATCGTTTGCCGGGGCCAGGGTTTACAGCATTTCCATCAAGGACAGAGCTGCAATTTTACCGGGAGGTAAAAATGCAGACGCAGCTTTCTGGTATGATGATTTTACGGGCAGGTTTATTTCAAGCGATTATTATTCAAAAGAAAAAACGACAGCAAAATGGGTTGAAGATTTTAATAATAAAAATTATCCGAAACAATTTCTGAAAAAAGGATGGAACATTATTGCCGGACATCATTATGAATATGCAGATTCATCCGCTTATGAAGGAACATTAGGAAAAGAGAAAAGATATACTTTTCCGTATACATTTGACTCTACCTCTTATTTTGACATCAAATATACTTCGTGGGGAAACAAACTGACTGCCATGTTTGCCGAACAGGCATTGATCAATGAAAAGCTCGGACAGAAAAATATTCCTGATTTTTTATGCATCAGCTTTTCTTCAACCGATTATGTGGGGCATAAATTCGGAATTAATTCTGTTGAATTAGAGCAAACATATCTTGACCTGGATGCTGAAATCGCCAAGTTGTTAAATTTATTTGATAAAAACATAGGCAAAAATAATTATCTTGTGTTTTTAACAGCCGATCATGGCGCTGTTTCAAATCCGCAATATCTTCTTGACCAAGGGCAGCCGGGAGGCTTCATAATGTTTGATTCATTAAAATTAAAATTAAAAAATCTTGCAGGTGATGTACGGGAAAAAGATTCGCTGTTGCTCGATGTTAGCGGTGATCAAATTTATTTTAATCATGATCTTATCAGAACAAAAAATTTGAATGAAGACTCTCTATCAACTGTTTTTACAGATTATTTAATATCCCAGAACGGAATAGGTTCTGCGCTCACAGCAAGCGATATGAAAAGCAACACATACAAATATGGGATAAAAAAAATGATGCAAAACGGTTTTAATCGCTCACTTAGTGGGGATATTCTGTTCACAGTAAAGCCTAATTGGATTATATGGTTTTCTAAAACCGGAACCACACATGTTTCACCTTATGAAGAAAACACTCATGTTCCGTTGATTTTTTATGGGTGGAAAATCAAAAATAACAAAACAGAAATGGATGTGAAAATAACGGATATTGTTCCGACCATTGCAGAACTATTGGGTATTGGGTTTTCAAACAAATACAATGAAAAAATAATAGAATCAATTGTAAAATAAGAAAAAGAATATTACAATTAATTTTTCGTATTGGAGCATTATCATAGAATTCAAAAGATATTATTGCATATGTTCCAAAATATGTTTATTAAGTTGTACTTGGTTTTTTCTTCTTTCCAATAAGATATCCAATTATGCTAACTATTATTCCCAGTATAAAAAAGAGTGAATGTACAAGTATGTCGTTTTTATTTTCAATAAACCAATTAAAAATAGTTTGCTCTCCTTTGCAATTTCGTGCCTCGCATTGGTCAACTTTATTTTTGAGCATTAAAAGCTCATTATAAAGTGGATCATGGTTTTCATCTTGGTAATCAGTTAAACCCGTTATTCTTTGGGAAGAGGTTACAAAAAGATTTTTTCTGCTTGGGTCATTAATTGATTTTTTGAACCAATTGATGATGCTATCTTTATACTCAACAAGATTTTGGCTGATAAAAATTACATCTTGTGGTACATCATCATATCTTCTTAGTTCTCGAACTGTTGTATCGAGATTGTAAATTGCCCCCACTGAATAATCCTCTCCCTCTTTTTGTAATTGCTCTTTAATGGCCGGATGCGAATCTTTAAAAAATATGGATATATTTTTATAACGTGCTTTTACACTACAGGTGCATGGTTCTGTGATTAACCCCTTACGAACAAGATAGTCTAAAGGTTTGGTATAACCGGAAGTTGAATTTACTGTGACAAAATACAATTTTTTTATTTTCTTAAAGTCCTCTTCTAAGCTGTGAATTTTAGAGTTTTTTGATTTAACAAAATAGCATGGATAATGATCTCTTCCTTCCTTTTGTACTATGAATATTGGGATAATACTGCCCTTATTCATTGAATCAAGTTTTGTTTTTGTCATAATAAACTTTGTCGGAGGAAAAGATTCTATAACATCTTCACCCAGGTTTTCTACCGGATCAGTATACCCGGATTTTTCATAATGAACGTGATCATACTTTTCTCTAAGAGGAGTTTCTTGTATAATTTTTTTCATCATTTCGTTAAATGCACAATCCTGTTCAATATCACCTTCATGTGAAACAAGCCTAATTTTTAATGCCTTCTTTACATTTTGGGAATGCGAATGATTAGAATAAAAAATAAGCATTAATAAGAAACCATAAATAAAAATTCCTTTATAAGGTTTTAAATTAGGTAGTATCATACTCGCGGTAAAAGTAATAATATTTGTTTCCTTTATTTGTCAGAAATTAAATTTCAGGTTCTATCATTATACCGTAAACAATTTTATAAATTGTTTCATATTGCTTCATTTAATTAAAAATATCATAGCACCAGCCTGTCTTTATTCCAGGTTACCCGGCCTGCTGACAATGCCGTTATCTAATGCATAATAAATAAGATCAACAAGGTGGTCTATATTTAGTTTTGAAAAAATGTGGCTTCTATGCGACTCAACTGTCTTGACGGAAATATTCAGGATGTCTGATATTTCTTTGCTTGTGAAACTCTGGCAGATTAAGCGGATGATTTCCCTTTCCCTGTCGCTTAATTCATCATTATAAGGGCCCGCTCTTTTTACCTGTGTCCGGTTCATTATTTTATCAAGAAGAATATCCGATACTTCTTTTGTATAATATTTTCTTCCTGACATTACATCTCTGATCGCCATTTCAACTTCTTTGAAATTTATATTCTTTAAAAGGTATCCATCCGCACCGGCTTTAAACATCTTTACAATGGATGACTGGTCGCCCATCATTGTGATTGCAATAATCTTTATGTCCGGATAAATTCTCTTAACTGCTTTGGTGCTTTCAATGCCATCCATTACCGGCATACTTATATCCATAAAGATTATATCTGCCGTTTCTTTTTCGAGCAGCTTTAATACTTCTTCACCGTTTGAAGCAACATAAATTTCAGAAACGGGCGGAATGGTTTTCAAAAGGCTTTTAAGACCTTCGCTGAACAATTTATGATCGTCAGCGATAATGACATCCAATTTCATGATGGTTTTTTGTCCTCACAAATGTCTTTTAATTTGAAGCTGCAGCTATACGAGGTTTCCAGGCCGGGCTGGCTTTTAAATTGATAAGACCCCTCAAATAACTTTATTCGCGTATCGATATTTTTTATACCCATTCCTGAATTTTTCTTTTCCGCATCGTTAAAACCTTTACCGTTATCAGCATAAAATGTATGGAACATCCCATTATTAATATTCGTCCTGATGGTAACTTCCGTGCACTCGGCATATTTTGCTGTATTGTGCATCATCTCCTGGAATACCCTGAATAAGTTTATTACAAAATCATTTTTAAATATAATGTCACGGTGATTAAAATCAAGAAACATTTTTATTTTATGAAGCCCGGAGTATTGGTCGCACAAAATGCGGAGTTCGTATTCAAATCCATTATCTATTATAAATTGAGATGCCTGGTTGCGCACAATGGTACGCAAATCAATCACCACCTGGTCGATCAGGTTGGAATTTGTATCTGCATAATTCCGGATATTATCATTGATGTTTCCATTCCTGATCAGCTCATTTTGAATTTTAACTGATGAAAGCATTCCCCCGATGTGGTCATGCAAATCTTTGGCTATTCGAGAGCGCTCGTTTTCCTGTGTCAGAAAAATTGTTTTGCGGGTGTCTTTTTCCTTAAGGACTTTTGATTTATAATTATTATACATAATCAGTACAATAAATCCGGCCAGGATGCAAAAAGTGATGGTTATTATTACTACTGTAAAAATCAAATTTTCTTTGGTCGTAGCCATAGGATACCGATTGAATAGAAAATATTTGTAACTATTGTGAGCAGTGAATTAATAACCCAAGTATACTTTCTCAGGTAATCCTCGTTTTCAAGGACATAACTGCCAGTACAAAACACAGCAATATTAAGGGAGAAATAAACAAAAACAGCCGAACAAAACCAAAATTTCGGGTTTTTTAACAGGCTGATCTCGGTTTCATTGCTTACGGAAAATAAGGCAGAGCCTGAAATTAAAATTAAAACAACGCTTTCAAGGGCGATCGAAACATTATCAAGTTCATTAAGAGGGTTAATGTAAATAATCCTGCATGTTCCGGAAATAAAAACCAGCACCAGCACAAATGATAAAACCTTTTTTACCATTTCATATTGAATCCAATTTGAAAGGATGAACGACAAGGCTGTAAATTGAACTAAGAAAAATAAATTGCCTATAAAAATGTTGTTAATTCTATAAATACTCATAATGCCCGTCAACAATTCAATTGCTGCGGCAAGGATGAAATAACAGAAAAGAAAAAGTAATATCCTGCTTCGCTTTAGCAAACTGTATTTCATTCCTCCTGCAACAGGCACCAAAAGTGTGGTCAGAGAGGAAATGTAACCTAAAACGAAGTTAATATTCAATATGCAATGAGAATTTTCTTTAACTGTCCAGGGCGCTGGGCGGGAATCCGCAATATGTCGGGCAGGGCAGGGAAAATTCTAAAACTATCCCATCCACAATATCTGTTCCATCGGCATTTACTGCTATCAATACCAATACCTGCTTTTCATCCTCATCCAATCCATAATAATATCGGAAACCGACAGCCCCAGACTCTGTAATTAACTTACTAATGGCCGTCTTTCCAAAAAAACCACCTTTAATTTGTCCGGATGCCATTTGTGCCCGGTAACGTGCAGTCAAAGCTGCTGCATCTTCTAACGAAATTTCGTGTTCTTCATCTCCTGTAAACATTGTCATAGTTTTAAGTTTTTAAGTTTTACTAAAATTTTTTGCAAACTATGCTTTCTTGTGTTCACTTGAAAAAGCGCTTAAAGATAAATTAAAAAAGCATATTATTAAATTTAATGATAAGACCTGCTGAAACTTAATGTTTTCGGAAGGTTTTCTAAAAACGGATACAATATTTTATTTTTTATAGTAAGGGTTTACCCTTATAAAAATCAGGGTTTACCCTTACCGGGTTCCATTCAGTGTTTACACTTAATAAGGCAATAAAGAAGTTCTTCCTGCGTAAGTTCATTATTTAAATTTTATCATTTCACATTCTGTTAGATCTTTATAGAAAATTAATCCCTGTACTTCAGGATGCAAATTCTTTGCGGCCATAACAATCTCATTTAACCTATTCTCAAACGAAATATCACTTAAGAATGATTGCCCGATAGTTTTCACTATTTTTCCAAAACCTTTTTTATTAGAGGAGGATTCTATTGCCCTTGTAAGTGAATTAGTTTCTGTAAGACCTAAACTCGTATATTTAATTGTTTTGGGTTTGCTGCGCAAGAAAATAAATACACCTTGATATTGTTGAACTTGTGCAGTAGAGTAGTCATCAGGTTTAGCTGGTTTCAAATAATCTACCATCAATGTTCCAAAAGTTCCTATAAGGATACCTAAAAATCCAAATAGAGCAATAAGAACCTGTTTGTTACTTTCTTTTTTCATAATTTATAAGTTTGTCAGATAGGTTATTTATAGCCGCATCCTTAGACACTTTATAAAGACATGATTGAAATTATTTATTTTTCGCCTACTCTTCACCGGATTTTCGGCAACCTCCGTTTTTAATCTCTATTATTCTAAATCAGGCAAAAAAAAGGCCGGAGAAAAGTGATACGACCGATCAACATATCCATTCCGGCTAGGCGGGTTATAACATCTTTATTTATTCAAACTCACATCCCATCAGTCCATTTTATATCTGTTTTCATTTTTATAATTATTCAAATAATGGGTTTTGCATAGCCATTAATTTTTAATTCAATTTGCTGTTGGCCGGTTCCGGTAAAAATCATAATGCATCAACTTGTTTTCTGGTTTGTAAAAAAATAATTTTGTTAAATCAGAGGGACGAAAGGTATGATGCGAAAAATTAAATTACATCAGAGTATACCCTGATAGACGAAAATATTTTCTTATTGAAAACTAAATTCTTACAGTTTTGTCACCTTTTTTGACACTGAAAAAAACGTCAGATTGTATCTTCAGGCACCCGAAAACAAAATGTGTTTAAGGCCCTTTGACAATGGATTTTTAATGCTGTGAAAAATTATTTTTTTGCTGAATCCGAAATTTCCTTATACAAGTTTTCATCCACAAAAATTCCCAAGGCTTTCATTTTATCTGCCTGCCGAAAAGCTTCACCGTATTTTTTCTGATCCCTGTATAGCAATAACAAATTTGTATTTAACATCTGATCGCTGGGATTCAGTTCGAGATATTTAATGATGTATTTTTCAGCTGCAGCCCAGTCTTTCAATTCAAAGCAGACATGAGCCAGTTCGGCATAGTTATCCGCAAACCCGGGTGTGATCTTAATTTCCCGCTCCAGCATATACTTTGCTGAATCCCATTTTTGCCCGGGCATATAGATTAATCTTGCCATAAATAAATGCACATATTTTTCAGTTGAATCGAGCGTAAATGCTTTTTGGATATAAGGGACAGCTTCCTCTTTTTTTTCGAATTCAGTTAATTTAATTCCAAGCATTTTGTTTGCATACGCATGGTCAGGAGAAGCAGCAACGGCTTTATTCCAAAAAGTTAATGTATCTCTGAAATCAGGAAGATAAAGCTGAATAATGATCAGGAAAACTAAACCGACAGCAGCAAAAACAATTTTCCTTGTGGATTGCGTGAGTGAGTTGAACAAAATGGTTTGGTTTAACAAAAATAAAATTCCGATCATCGGTAAATACAAACGATGTTCAAAAAGCTGGTCGTTAATATTCTTTGGAACAAAAAAGATCGGAAACAAAAACAAAATGAACCATGCCCCACCGAATATGATTTCTTTTGTATTCCTTTTTTTATTCATTGCAATCATTGCCGCCATCATTAAGACAGCCGCAACACCCCATAATGTATGTGTATTCGAAATGGTTGGAAATACATTCAGGTTAAATGGCAGAATACACTTGCCAAAATATTGAACCAGGCCATTCATTTTATCCAATGCCTGTGATAATATTTCAGCGCTGATGAATGGAGTTGCTCCGGCAGGAAGCACATTTTTTCTTGCAAAAAACCAAACGAGCCAGACTGCAGCATTCAGCATCAAAGAAAGTCTTACAGGCCGGCTGAATGTTTTTAATCCTCCTTTATACCAAAGGACCAACAGGCCTCCCAGGGGCAAAAATGATCCTGTTTCCTTTGTAAACAATCCCAGGAATAAAAACAGTGAATTCAATAAGATATTTTTCCATGTGGGTTTTTCAGCCAGGTGGATGAGTGTAAGAAAATAACACAGCGCAAAAGCAGAGAGCATTAAATCATTAATGCCGGGAATCCACCCGACAGCCATAGTAAATGCAGGGTGTAAAGCAAAAAAGACAGTGAGCCATAAAATGTGATTTTTATTTTTTATCAGCTTATTCAGTAAACAAAAAACCAAATAAACATTCAGCAAATGAAAAATAATATTGCCAAAATGATAAGCGGCAATAGAGGATTTACTTGTAAACGGGTTAAGCAAGATAAAATATATTACCAGCAGCGGCCGGTAATAAACGTCTTTTTCATTAAAGCATCCCTGGGAAAAAGCAGCAGGAATATTTTTAAAGCTGCTTACGAAATCATGCTTGTCATTGATAAAAACAGTATCATCTAATTGCGTCACATTAAATTCTAAAACCCGCAGGTAACATAAAAAAGTGACAGCAAGCAGTATCCAGATGGAATACTTATTATAAGCCGGAATCTTTTCGAAATCTTTTTTCTTTGTTACAGCCATTCGGGTTTAACTAAAAATCATGCGGGCAAAAAAATCTTAAATTCTGTAAACTCGTTTTCAGCGCTGCTTACTATTATTTCGCCTCCATGCATTTTAATAATATCATAAGAAATGGAAAGCCCTAATCCTGTTCCGTTGCCGGCTGACTTAGTGGTAAAAAAAGGGTTAAATATTTTTTGTTTTATGTTTTCAGGAATTCCATTCCCATTGTCCTTGATGGAGATAACCATTCTTTTATTCTCCGTGTGAGTTGTTATGGTGACAAGAGGCTTATATTTTATCCCCGGGCTCCCCGTAAAATTTGAAATGGCCCGGCCCGCCAGTTCCTGGGTTTTTTCATACACTGCATAAAATGCATTATTAAATAAATTAAGCATAACACGGGCAATATCCTGCGGAGCCGTTAAAATTTTAGGGATAGACTCATCAAAATTTTTAATGATTTCGCAATTGAAATCCGGGTAATTGCTTCTCATTCCCTGGTAAGCAAGCATGGCAAATTCATCACATAACTGGTTAATGTCTGTTAATTGTTTTTCAGTTGACGAATGATGGCTCTGTTTCAGAATAGAAGTGATAATACGGCTGGCACGGCCTCCGTGCATCGCTATTTTTTCAATATTATTTTCCAGTGCATTCAATATTTCATTCCTGGAATGATCATCTTTTGAATTTTTCAGCTCATCAATCATTTCTTTTGACAGGGAAGAAAAGTTATTTACAAAATTCAATGGGTTTTGGATTTCATGTGAAATGCCGGCCGCTATTTGCCCCAGCGAAGCCATTTTTTCCTGGTGCAGAAGCTGCTGTTGGGTCAGTTTCAAATCATCATAGGCTTTCCTTAACTGTTCCGTAGATTTTTTCTTCAGCCTGAAGCGGCTGTATAATAAAAAGGAAAATAAAAGGAGCAGGATCACACCTGCGAACAAACTGTTTTTTACTATTTTTTGCTTGCTGATTTCCTGTTTTGCAAGTGCATCTTTTTTTTCCTGTTCTGCTTTTAAAACAGCCGCCTTTTTTTCATAACCGGATCGCAGCTGTTCCGAAACAGCAATTTTCCGCGCTTCTTCGTCCTTTATGCTGTCATGGTAAGCGATAAAATTTTTATAATGATAAAATGCTTTTGAAAAATCTTTCCTCGATTCATATATTTTTGCAAGCAGCTCTTCCCCGTTGGCAATCTCCTTCGGAAAACCTGATTTTTTTGCCTGCTCCAGTGCAGCAGTTCCATAATTTAAAGCATTCGCAACATCTCCTTTTTGAAATTGAACCATTCCGATATTTCTGAATGTGGTTGAAAGGATGGCCGGGTCATTATATTTTTTTTGAATATTTTCTGCTTCTTTTAAAAAACCAATGGCTTTATCATATTCTTTTCTCAGAAAATAAACCATTCCAATATTGTCCAGTGTTTTTGCATAATTTTCATGGTCATTTGAGTTTTTAAAAATATGCATGGTTGTTTCAAAGCACTTCAAAGCCTTTTCATAATATTTATTATTCAATGCAATCATGCCGATATAATCCAGCGAAATCGCGGCATTAATTGAGTCATCAAGCTCTTCAGAAAGAATCAGGCTTTTTTCAAAATATTCCTGGGCAAGAGCTGTTTCACCAATATCATAATACAACGAACCAATATTGTGAAGCGTTTCAGAAAGGTCGCTTTTACTGCCGATCTCTCCCCTCAATTCAAGGCTTTTCAATAAAAAATCTAACGCCCGGCTTGCATTTCCATTCAGGTTATAAAACAACCCTTCATTATTATACGTTTTGGCAATAGCAGCCGTTGCCATTCGTTTTACGGAACTGTCAGAACTTGAAATTAATTGCTCAGCAAGTTTCATGGCCTGCCTGTTGTATTGCGGCCATACCCTGATATCATCGGTGATTTCGGTAAGTTCATTCAGCAGCCGCAGCCGCACCGTGTCAGAAAGATTTGTTTTCAGTAAGGCTGATAAAGAATCCTGTTCTGCTGTTTGTGCAGGCAAACCTGAACTTATAAAAACGAAGAAGCAGTAAAAAAATAATTTTTTCATCGGCTCAATCAAACTGAACAAACAGGTTTCTGTTACAAACGTAAAATAAAAGCAGGACATTTTAAAAAAAAGGGGATCATGATTTATTTTTATAGTAAATCACCTAATTTGGCGATAGGAAAAATCATTTTTACTTTTGAATCTTTACAAAAGATTTATAAATGAATATACGCGTAATTATTTTTGATGATAGTAAAAAAGTGCGGGATGCGCTGGGAATGATCATAAAAGGCACGCATGGTTTCGAATGGGCGGGGAGTTTTTCAGATTGTTCCGATTTATTAAATGATTATAAAAAAGCAAATGCCGATGTGGTATTGATGGATATACAAATGCCCGGTATGAGTGGAATTGACGCAGTAAAAGAGATTAAATCCAAATTCCCTGAAGCAAAAATTTTAATGCTTACCAATTTTGATGATGATGACAAAATATTTTCATCCATCTGTTTCGGTGCATCAGGGTATTTGCTGAAAAACACTTCGCCCCTGAAAATTATTGAGGCCATCAAAGAAATATATGAAGGCGGTGTCCCCATGACACCTGTTATTGCACAAAAAGTTTTGCAGATGTTCCGCAAAAGCCCGCCTGTTAATTCGGTGCCTGAACGCGATTACCATTTGAGCCCGCGCGAAAAAGAAGTGCTGGAATGTTTAGTTAAGGGGATGAGCCTTAAAATGGTGGCTGATACATTATCCATCAGCTACGACACCGTTCGCACGCACATCAAACATATTTACGAAAAACTTCACGTGGTTTCTATGACCGAGGCAGTGGCGAAGGTGATTAATGAAAAATTGATTTGCTTAATGGTATAAATAAAATATATTTGCTTAATGAACCCTCTAATACCTGACCTGAAATGCCTGAAAAAAAATTTCTTGGAAAAACTTTTGATGAGCTTATAAGCCGGCCGGTGTATTACCGGGGAATACCGCCTTTGCCGAAGCCGCAGCCAATGAAAGCCAAAGATGTCACCGGTGCCAATATGCCTTTAAGCAGGGATATTATAAAACTCGATGATGTAATTAAAAAATATAAAGCAAACGGAAAAGGGTTTTGTGCCGCACTGATTGATTCCGGTGTGGCAAAGCATAGAGATATTAACGCGGCTATTTCTAAACGCGTTTCGTGCAACGGAAGAAAACGGGACATTTACGATACGTTTGGTCATGGTACTCACATTGCGGGGCTTATAGCCGGCAGGGGAAGCAATACTGCGGGAAAAGGCGTGGCAAGCCAGGCAAAGATTTTATCATTGAAAGTCACCGATGCAGATGGGGGCGATGCTTCATGGCACAGCATCTTTAATGCATTGAATGAAGTTATTTCAAGAGTGGATCGTTGGACTCCGAAAGATGGTCCGATGATTTCCGTTGTTAACCTGTCCATCAACAGCCACGACAATGATATAAAACCGAGCCATAACATCCATAATCATAAATTAATAAAGTGCATTGAGCATCTTCACGATATGAATGTACCGGTAGTGGTTTCATCCGGAAATAATTTCGAACGCTACCATACATACGGACTTGCATATCCCGCTTACTATAATAAACTGATAAGTGTGGGCGCTGTGGTAAACTTTCCGTTTGAAGATGGGTATTATATGGACACGATTGCACCTTTTTCGCAGCGTATAGAACCTGAACAAAAAACCACATCCAGTTTTATCCTCGCACCGGGAGTATTATCTGTTTCCCTTGATATTGCCAAAAAAGATAAAAATGGTATATGTTACGGTTATGGATACATGACCGGTACCAGTTTGGCTGCTCCCATTGTTACGGGAATAATTTTACTGATGCAGGAGATATATATTAATACAAGACACAGTGGCAAAAAGAAATATAAATATCTTCCGCCTGTTACTACTTTACAGCAGTGTCTTACCAGGGGCAGCGAATCCATAACAAATATTCCTCACGGGTCCCGGAAAAGGTCGCCTTACTATGATGGCAGGGAATACAAGAGAATAAATACCGTAAATATTATTAAAGAACTGAAAAAAATTTAAAAAACTCAACAATGCCACTACAGCCAAATAAACCTTATGTATGGATAAACCCTGTTCCCGATTCATTCGGTCAGCTGCAACTTTTTATCCGGTGTGATTGCAGGCTTAATTATTCCACAGAATACGAAGAAACTGACGCTTATATTATGGTGTATGAAATTGTCGGAAGCGGTATCTCAGAAGATACCCGCCCCACTACCAACTATAACGAACGTATACATACCAAAATAACCGTAAAAGTGCTTGATAGCAATGATGTGCCTAAAGGTTTTTGCACCATTAAACCTACACCTTTGCCGATAATTTAAACAATCTTAACCCACCTTATATGGAACCTGAACTATTTTATAAACCCTGCTTATGGATGAAGGCTCAGCCTGAAGCCGGAAGCATTCTATATGGCATTGTACACCTTGAGGCGTATGAAAAACTTGTTTTTCGTGAGCCGGAGGTGCCCGATGACGAGAGTGGAACATTGACTTTCACCTACGATGTAGTTGAAGACCCGGATGGCGAGGATGATGAGCATGATGAATTTATTACCCAAACTTTGTCTGAACCAATCTTTGAAAAAGTAATTGTTATAATTGATGGCGGAGAAGATAAAAAGGGCACAGGCACAGGTCATCAATCTGAGGGTGATTCTTCCGGTGGAGATTAATATTGGCTCAATTCAAAGTGTTTCTGTTTTTATTTTCCTGCTAAAAATAAATTCCTATTTTGCGGATTCTTCCATAAAATGGTAATGCAGGGCAAGCCCATAGTTTATTTTTTAATTCTGTTGTGCTGCTGTACTTTTAAGGTACAGGGGCAAACGGCAGATACTGCTTTGATAAACCGGCTGAACGGGCAAAGCTTTAAGCTCCTGAAAAAATTTCCTGACTCTACCGTTTCCCTGGCGCGGCAAGCCATCGCACTTTCAGAGAAAATAAATTACCTCGTTGGGTTAGGTGACGGCTACATCCGGCTGGGATTGGTGGAAAAAGACAAAGGCAATTATGAAGAAGCCATTGTACATTACAGGAAGAGTTTAAAGTACCGCATGCAAATAGGCAATGAGGATTTAATTTCACGTGTCTATAATAACATGGGCATGGCTTTTACCTGGCAGGCGCAATACGACTCTGCTTTTCATTACCTGTTGCTTGCCGTTCGTGCTGCAGAAAAATTACAATTGAAATCAGCGCAGGCAACCTACCTGATGAACCTTGGCATTGCGTATGAAAATAACAGGGACTATGAAAAAGCCTTTGACTGCAACCGGCAGGCAATGAAAATTTATCGCGAAGAAGAGGACTCAACAGGAATAATGAAGGTCTTAATTAACCAGGGAACACTTTATCACTCCATGAAAAATTACAATGAGGCATTGCAGGTTTCCCGCAAAGCCCTCGGTATTTCTCTTTTGCTGGAAGATGACCGGAACCGGTTTCTTGCCATCGGAAATATTGCAGTCGCTTACCAGGCGCTCCTGCAATATGACAGCGCCCTGTTTTATATGCGCCCTTCACTTAATTATAAAACAGAGGTTGAGGACAATCGTGGTGCTGCCATTGACATGAGCAACATGGGAATTATTTTTAATGCTCTCGGAAAAAACGACAGCGCTGTTTATTACCTGGAAAAAAGCCTGGCCATTTCAGAAGAAATCGGGGAAATAAATCTTGCTTCGAAAAATGCAATGGAGCTGGCAGATGTCTTTTCCAAAAAGGGCGACTACAAAAATGCCTACACTTATCATGTGAAGCACAGTGAATACAGCGATTCCGTTTTCAACCAGGACAAAGCCGAATCTATTGCCGGTATGCAGACCAAATATGAAACCGAAAAGAAAGAACATGAAATAAAGCTGCTCAATAAAGACAAAGAGCTGAACCTTGCGAAAATCCACCGCCAGGAAATTTTACGAAACACAGTAATTACTGTAGCCATCCTGATTATTGTGATCGGCCTGTTGTTATTTAACCATTATCGTACTTCTCAGAAGCAAAAACAGCAGGCAGAGCGTATGCGCATCAGCAGCGATTTACATGATGAAGTAGGGAGCACGCTCAGCAGTATTTCCATGATCAGTTCTTATGCTGCCGGAAAAATTTCGGAAAACAGTAATGGTGATGCACAAAAGTTAGTAGAAGAAATTTCTTCCTCCGCCCTGCAAATGGGTGATGATATGAATGATATTATCTGGGCCATTAATCCGCGCAATGACAGTTTTGAAAGTATCGTCAACCGCCTGAAGAATTATGCTGCGCGCATCACTGAAAGTAAAAACATAGTGTTGCATTTTTCCTCCAACGAGTTGCTTTCAAAAGAAAATCTTTCAATGGATTTACGCAAAAATATTTATCTCATCTGCAAAGAAGCCATTAACAATGCGGTAAAATATTCAGATTGTAAAAACCTTTTTGTTGCGTTTCAGAAAAGTAAAAATAATTTGCACATTGCTATTCAGGATGATGGTAAAGGTTTTGATGTGCAAAATAATTTTGAGGGCAATGGATTAAAGAATATGAATGCCCGCACTTTACAGTCGGGCGGGAAAATCTTTTTGAAATCCGAAGTAGGAAAAGGGACCGAGTTAAATCTTGAAATGAAATTTTCCTGATTACGCGCCACCGAAATTGGTGATGCTTTATCTGTTTTGAAACGTTCTTATTTTTCTTTTTCTCATTTCCTCTTCTGAAATGACAGATGAAATAAAAGTTATTGCATCCCTTTAAACTGCCTCAAAAACCGAACATCATTCTCCGAAAAAATCCGCAAATCTTTTATTCCGAATGTAAGCATGGCGATGCGCTCGATACCCATTCCAAAAGCAAAACCTGAATAACGTTTCGAATCAATCTTGCAATTTTCTAAAACCTGGGGATCCACCATGCCGCAACCCATAATTTCAACCCAGCCCGTGTATTTGCAAACATTGCATCCCTTACCTCCGCAGATAAAACATGAAACATCCATTTCGGCCGAAGGTTCAGTAAATGGAAAGTAAGAGGGGCGCAAGCGGATAGCAGAATTTTCACCGAACATTTCCTGCGCAAAATACAGCAGGGTTTGTTTCATATCAGCAAACGATACCCCTTCATCAATATACAAACCCTCCACCTGGTGGAAAAAACAATGCGCGCGCGCTGAGATGGCTTCATTACGATAAACTCTTCCGGGGGAAATTGTTCTTATCGGGGGTTTCGAATTTTCCATAACACGTACCTGCACAGACGAAGTATGTGTGCGTAAAGCAATAGCCCCGCCTGGATCCTCCCCTTCGGGGAGGACTTTCTCTGACATCTGGCTTCCGCCCTCCGTCTCAACAAAGAAAGTATCCTGCATATCGCGTGCAGGATGATTTTCAGGAAAGTTAAGAGCGGTGAAGTTATGCCAGTCATCTTCTATTTCAGGGCCTTCACTAACGGTGTAGCCGATATGGTTAAAAATGGAAACAATTTTATTCCTTGTTATTGTCAGGGGATGCAAGCTTCCCAACGGAATATTTTCACCGGGTAACGTAAGATCAGTTTCATCTTTTGCTTTTTGCCCGCCTGGAAAAGAATCTTTAAAAGTGCTGAGCTTTTCTTCGGCTTTTACTTTTAATTCGTTTACCCAGCGCCCGTAATCTTTGCGCAAAGCAGGCTCAATATCTTTCATCTTAGAGAAAAGATCTCCGAGTATTCCCTTTTTACTGAGAAATTTTAATCGGAAGCTTTCGAGCTGCTCTTTTGATTCAGCTTTGAAAGCCTCAACCTCTGAAATGAGTGTTTTTATTTCTTCTTCTTGCATGATTATACAAAACAGCCCACAACTAAAGTCATGGGCTGTTAAATGTCGGGATTATCGGTTATTGGTTATGCTGTAAAAAAAAATTTACGATTCAAATAACTCAAACAACTTATCAACCTTACAACTAATCTTTACTGAACAACCTTCACCGTCATCTTCACATCCTTCACAGGACGGTCGCCCGGTTTAGTCTGGACAGCAGCAATTTTGTCAATTACATCCATTCCTGAAATTACCTCTCCATACACTGTGTAGCCCATGTCAAGGAAGGGAGTGCCGCCCACTTCAGCATACGTCTTGCGTTGCTCGGGAGTATATTTTACTGCGCGGTTCTGATCGAACTGGTTTAACTCAGTATCTGACATTTTCTTACCCTGTACAATATAAAACTGGCAGCCGCTGGAGGCCTTCTCAGGATTTTCAGTGCGTGCGGCACATAGCGCTCCTTTTTTATGGATTAATGCGGGATTGAATTCAGCAGGAATGGTATAACCATTATCACCGCCTCCTAACATAGCATCCGGTCCGGCAGTTTTAGATGTCGGGTCTCCGCCCTGGATCATAAAATCTTTTATTACGCGATGAAACAATGTTCCGTCATAAAAACCTTCCTTTGCAAGCTTAAGAAAATTATCACGGTGCTTGGGTGTTTCATTATACAGCTTGATTTTCATAGTTCCATAATCGGTAGTGATAGAAACGATGTGCTCTTTAGGATTCGCAGCTCTTGGTGCCGGAGCTGTTTTTTTATCCTGTGCCGAAAGACTAAGGGTTAATAATGTAATAAGAACCATTGAGGTTGGAATCTTTTTTTTCATATTTACGTATTATTTAATTTTGTGAGGTGCAAGTTTAATTAAAATTTAAGTGAATTCACAATGAAAAAGCAAATAGTAAGCACGCTTGTCTTAATTTTTTTTGCGGTTGGAATTTTGTCAACTTTAAATTCCTGCCGTAAGAAGGGGCCTGCTGATGCACTTATCACTGTTACTGACAGTCTCTCAAGGACGGTTTCAGGAGCCCGGGTCGTGCTCAGGCAGGACAGCGTTATCAGCCCTAATACGGGCGCACAGGCAGATGTTCACCAGGAAGGAACTACCGATTTAAACGGACAGGTTTCTTTTTCATTTCCGCTCGAAGCAGTGCTGAATCTCGAAGTTTCAAAAGGCGCTTTATTTGTGAGAGATTACATTCGCCTGGAACAATCCAAACAAGTTGAGAAAACTATCATTTTAAAATAAGAGGAAGTCAGAAGCCGGAGACCGGAAGTCAGAGAACACAAGCGGTATTTGTTGCCACGAATTACACGAATTAATTAGTGTAAATTAGTGCAATTAGTGGCTATATTTAAACGATTTATCCCTGGCCTCAGACTTCCGACTCTGATCTCTTACTCCTCAAACACCCCGCTGTTCTTAAAATAATCGATTACCGACTGTTTCAATAAAATATCCTGCTCTTTGAGTGTGAGCGGAGGAAGTTTTTTCACAAGTTTATAATGCGGCCATCCTTCCTCATCAGCTCCTTCCAATTCATAATATCCGTAGGTACTGAGCAAGCGGCAGGTTGCAATATGCATTAAATCTTCCTTTTCATCTTTTGAATATTTCCTTTTTCCTTTACCCAATTCCTGTACCCCGATCAGGAAAATGATTCCCTGCAAATCCATGTCTTCTCCGAATGAATCAGAAAGCTGGCCGACCAATCGGCTCCATTGGACTTTAAGCTCTTCAATATTTTTTATATCCATCGTGATTACAAATGTAAAGTATTTGAAAAAAATTTTCTGATGGCAGGATGTTTAAGATTAATTTTGTAACATTCCTTAATACCAATTTTTCTATGAAATTAAAACCACTTTTCTTTTTTTTATTTTTTTCTTTTTTCAACCCTGAAAACCTTTTTGCCGAATACAAAAAACCTATTGACGTGGTAATTTGCATGGACCTCAGCGGGAGCACTAACGGCTTGCTGGATGATGTTCGTGACATGTACTGGGATCTGGTGAACCAGGTAAATACCTATCAGCCGCAACCTGATTTCAGGATTGGTATTGTTGCTTTTTCACGGCCTTCATTTGAACGCTCCACCGGTTTTGTAAAGATTCTTTCTCCGCTGACCAGGAATTATGATCAGCCGGCTTACGAGCTTGCAAAGCTTACGCTTGCAATCGAAAAAGGAGATCAGCTGGTAGGTGCAGCATTAAGGGCATCGGTAACAGCAATGAAATGGTCAGCAGATGAACAGGCGATCAGAGTAATTTTTTTAATCGGCAATGGCCGGGTAAGCCTCGATAAATTCAGGTACAAAGAAGCGTATGAGCTGGCTGCGAAAAGAAAAATAATTGTGAACACTATTTATTGCATGACGTCAAATTTCAAAGAGGAGATAATGGGCTGGAAAGAAATTGCCGATTATACAGGCGGTGTTCAATATGATGTGCTTGTTCACAAAAGAAATCCGCTGGTACTTACCGGAAAAGATTCTGCGCGGCTTGCAGAGCTGCACAAAAAATTATCTTCCTCCTATATTTATTTTGGAAAAGGCGGAAAGGATCTTTCGGCCATGCAGGATTTGGTTGACAGGAAAGCAATGCTTGCCAACCAGATGACTTTTCAATCGAGATTGTTTTATAAGATTTCTGATTTCTACCAGCTCAGGCAATCTCACTGGGACCTGGTGGATTATGTAAAAGTGACGAACGGTGATCTGCGTAAAATTGATCCTGCGCTTTTGCCAAAACAATATAAAAGCTACACGGCAGATGCGCTCCGTGTTTTAGTTACTAATAAAAAAGTGGAACGGCAGAAAGCAATTACCGCTATGCGCGAAATGATTCCTTACGACCGTCAGAAAATTATTAATAGGGTTGTCAGCGAAAAGGAGTATGACAAAAACCCCGGCACACTCGATCGTATGATTATCGGCTGGCTAAATGCGAAAGCAGCCGAAAAGGGCTTTCAGACTTTTGTTAATTAACCTGTAAAAAATATTTTTTTGTTTTAAAATTTCCCTTTCTTAATCTTTTCACTTTTGCACCACGATTCGTAAATTCTTATTGATTCGTATTCGTAGATGATATGAGCAGCTGGAACAAATGGCTTTTTGGAGGACTGGGCTGGGCAGTGGGCGGCCCCATTGGTGCCATCATCGGATTTGCCCTCGGTTCATTATCCGAAAACGAGAACATCAGGCTTAAAACTACTTCAGGTGCAGGCACGCTGCCCGGTGATTTCGGAAGCGCATTGCTTATTCTTTGCGGGGCGCTGATGAAAGCCGATAACCAGGTAAAAAAATCAGAGCTTGAATATGTAAAGACTTTTTTCACCCGGCAATTTGGTGTGGAATATACCCGCGAGCGAATGCTTTTTTTCAGGGAAATTCTCAAGCAGGATTATTCTGTCACTGAAGTTTGTCACCAGGTTAAAAACAACCTCGATTATTCTTCACGGCTCGAATTAATCCATTTGCTTTTCGGGTTAGCGAGAGCCGATGGCGATCTTCACGCTGCTGAAATTTCTTTCATCGAACATGTTTCAGGCTTGCTCGACATTAAGCTTCCTGATTTTGTTTCCATCAAAGCCATGTTTGTAAAGGACAAACAGGCTGCATATAAAATTCTCGAAATTGATCCTACCGTTTCGGATGAAGAAGTTAAAAAAGCATACCGCAGGATGGCTGTAAAATATCATCCCGACAAAGTGCACCATCTCGGCCCTGATTTCAGGAAAGATGCCGAAGAAAAATTCAAAAAGATCAACGAGGCGTATGACACCATTAAAAAGGAAAGAGGAATTAATTGAGATGGAAGTCAGAAATCGTACATCGTAAATTGTAAATCGTACATCCGATTCATGAACCTCCTCGATCTCATCCTTGCCATCCCTCTCCTCTGGGGCGCTTACCGCGGATTTAAACGCGGGTTTATTTTTGAAATTTTTATGCTCATCGGTTTGATACTCGGTTTATACATCGCTTTCAAATTTTCAAGTTTGCTCAATGGCTGGGTCAGTAAAATGGTTGATGCCGGCAGCGCTGTGATTCCTTATCTTTCTTTCTTCATTGTTTTTGCGGCTATCCTTCTCATCTTAATTTTATTTGCCAAATTATTAGAAAATATTTTAAAAGCGGTTTCTCTCAATGCCTTAAACAAGGTAGCGGGTGCCGTTCTCGGGATTATCAAATTCGCTCTCGTGCTCAGCGTGATCCTCTGGTCTTTCAAAGCGCTGGAGCCCCACTGGAATTTTATCAATGCTTCCACAAAAAAGCAATCGTTGCTTTACGAACCCATTTTAAAAACAGCATCTTTTCTCACTCCCGCTTTGCAGGATATTAAAGAGGAATTTAAGGAGAAGGTGGGGAAATGAAATTTTAGATTTTAGATTTTAGATTTACGATTTTTGCCTTGTTCCTCTTCATGGAAATTAGCTCTTAAATTATAACACGGTGCGAAGGCTACTCCCTCCCCTCCGGGGAGGGCCGGGGTGGGGCTTATTCCTTCACAAACTTCTTCACCAGCTTTTCCTTCTCCGTTTGCAAACTCACAACGTACATTCCTTTTGCAAAAGCAGCACAATTAATATCCATTGTAAAATAACCTCCCGCGCTACCCCCGACCCCTGAAGGGTAGAGCCCGCGCACGTTGCTGTAAATTATTTTACCAGTCACATCAAAAATTTGAAGCAAACAATTTTTTCCATTTAAATGCTGTGCATTTATAAAAAGCTTTTGCCAGCTATGATGATAAAAAACAAACATGTCAGGTTGTTGGACTGTGGAACTATTAAACTGTTGAACTGAAGTTATTGTATCACACGGGCTGCCCACCCAAGCTCCAAGTTCATAATCCGGATTATTAGGTAAACCCCAATACGTGCGATGCCCCCCAAGATAAAATGAAAAAGGCTGAAAATCACATGCTGTTCCCAAGCTATCAGGATAATTTATAACACTGAGATTATCTGAATAAATATTATGTATACTGTCAGCATAAGGAAAACCGTATTCATACAGGCAGGCAATATAGATTTTTCCATCAGGACCCAATTGATGATGCCCCCCGCTGGCGGGAACTTGGGCTGTATAAATTGTTTTCCGACTTGCCGCAATATTCGGGGCCGTTATATCATATTGATATAATCGCAGTGAATCTCCGAAAATATTATCGGTATTAGAAACATAAATGAAACGTCCACTGGGTGAAAATGAACAACCTATATATTGTTTGGGACTTGAGAAACTTTCAGATGAAATAGTCCGAGCGCTATCTAAAAAGCCTGTACACCGGTTAAAATTAAAAAGCTCAACTAAGCCGTAATAATTAACTACCAATACTTTTGTACCATCCACTGAAATTTTTATCGTGCCTAAACTTGTATTCTGATTGGAGCCTATAGATTGTTGAACCAAGTAATTAACATTATCAGGTGTAACAAGAACCCTGAAAAATTTGTTTGAGTTTGTAGCATTGTACCCTTTGTGGTTAAGCACCCACCAGTCTCGTCCATTCCCATGCTTAACTGAAGCTAAAGCATCTATAAGATCTGTTCCATTAGAAACAAAAATATTTTTCTGAACTACAGCGCCTAACCCATTATTCTGCTTTAAATCAATAATTGAATAGCAAAACCCATAGTTGGGGGTAACATCAAAAGTTATTAAGTAATATAAAGAGTCTTCATAAGATTTTGGAATAATTAAAAGCTCCTTATACCATGCAAGTCCCATAAGGGAATCCCCGTTTTGCATTTTAGAATTATCATAGCTCCACACTTCGGTTTCGTACCCATACCATGGAGTAAAATTTCTATTACCTGTATTAGCGTAAAACAATAAATTGCCTGTTGAGTCAGCAATGGAAACACAACTTCCTCTTCCATGAACAGATGAGACGATAGGCTGGGGATTGCTTAAATTATTGAAATCAATGCCTGCACTGTCACCAAAGCACCAAACATTATTTCGCTTTTGTGCAAAAACCATTTCACTCAAAAAGAAAAAAACAAGTACCAGTTTTTTCATCCAGTAAATCTAAATAAAAAAAACGAAGTCATTCTTCGCTTACTCCCGGGCGCTAAAAGGCAATGTTTTAAATTAATGAATTCATCTTTCAAATGCCATCGCTCACCCGTAGCCCTGAAGGGCGCACACACACGATTTACTTAGCGCGCGGACACCCCTTTAGGGGACGGGGGTGCGCGCGGGCAATATTTTTAAGATTCAATCGCCTTAATCCCCGGCAATTCCTTCCCTTCAAAATATTCCAGCAATGCTCCACCGCCTGTCGAAACATAACTCACCTTGTCCGCCATGTTGAATTGATTGATTGCAGCAGCAGAATCACCTCCACCGATCAATGAAAAAGCTCCCTTTGCAGTTGCTTCCGCAATAGCTTCTGCAACACACTGAGTTCCGGTGGCAAACTTTGGCATTTCAAAAACTCCCATCGGTCCGTTCCATAAAATGGTTTTTGAATTGTTTATTATTTTATCGTACGCATCACATGCCAGCGGGCCAATATCCATTCCCATCCATCCCTCCTTTATATTATCGCTGTTTGCCATTTCCTTGTTTGCATCCTTATCAAACTTGTCACCGATAACCGAGTCATACGGTAAATGGAATTTCACACCCGTTTGTTTTGCTTTTTCCATAATGGATTTTGCGAGGTCGAGCTTATCTTCTTCACATAAAGAAGATCCGATTTTTCCTCCCATCGCTTTAAAAAATGTATACGCCATTCCACCCCCGATGATAAGATGGTCCACTTTTTTCATCAGCTGCTCAATGATCAATATTTTATCCGACACCTTTGCTCCGCCCATTATGGCAGTAAACGGCTTCTGCGGATTATTCATAATTTTTTCTGCATTCTTAATTTCATTCGCCATCACGTACCCGAACATTTTTGCATCCGGAAAAAATTTTGCAATCACAGCGGTGCTTGCATGGGCGCGGTGTGCTGTGCCGAAAGCATCATTTACATACACATTACCGTGCTTCGATAATTTTTCGGCAAATGCTTCATCACCTTTTTCTTCCTGCTTATAAAAACGCAGGTTTTCCAATAACAACACATCACCTGCCTGGAGATTCTTTGACATGAAAAAAGCAGCATCACCGGTACAGTCATCCGCAAACATTACATTTTTTCCAATGAGCTGCGAAACGGTTTTAACAGTATGCTTCAATGTAAATTTTTTTACATCAACGCTTCCGTCCTCCTTTAATTTTTTCAGCGGCCGCCCCAGGTGGCTCATCAGCACAACGCTTCCGCCATCTTTTAAAATTTTATGTATGGTAGGAACAGCAGCTTTGATGCGCGAATCATCCGTTACTTCAAAATTTTCTTTGCTTAACGGAACATTAAAATCAACTCTTATCAAAGCCCGTTTGCCGGAAAAATTAAAATCGTCTATTGTTTTCATAGGATGAATTGTTAAATTGTTGTATTGTTAAATTGTTAAAAAATGAGGAGTGCAAATATATATAGGCATCCAGCAATTTAACAATTTGACAATAAAACAATAAATTTACCCCGTGCAATTTTCAAAAGTCGTTAACCAGAAATCAATCAAGGAGCGGATCATAAGATCGGTTCTTGAAAACCGCATTCCCCATGCGCAATTGTTTTTTGGTCCTGAAGGAAGCGGTAATCTTGCTCTTGCAATTGCCTATGCGCAATTTCTCAGCTGTGAAAACAGGCAGGAAGAGGACAGTTGCGGAAAATGCTCTTCCTGCAAAAAATATGAAAAGCTTATTCATCCCGATCTTCACTTTTCATATCCCACTGCACCCATAAAAGAAAAAAAAGCAAAGAGCGCTGAATTTGCAAACGAATGGCGCGAAGCGGTACTGGAAAATCCTTATCTCAGTTTGCAGGATTGGTACGAATATATTGGCATCGAAAACAAGCAGGGATTTATTTCTGTTGAGGAAAGCGCAGAAATTGTCCGCAGGCTTACGCTGAAAACATTTGAATCAAAATACAAAGTGATGATCATCTGGATGCCGGAGATCATGCGGGTGGATGCGGCAAACAAATTATTAAAGATTATTGAGGAGCCGCCCGATAATACCGTCTTTATACTTGTGACAGAAAACATGGAGCAGATTATCAGCACCATATTATCCCGCACACAGCTTATTAAAATAAACCGGCTTTCCGACAAAGAATTAAACACTGCCCTCAAAGAAAATTTCAACCTTGAATTTCATGATGCCCAGCGCATCGTTCATCTTGCTGACGGAAATTACAATGCCGCGCGTTCCATGGCAAAACAGGAATCTGTCAGCATCGAAATAGAAAAAGAATTCATTGACTGGATGCGCATCTGCTTATTCCTGAACAGGCCTGATAAGATGCAGGACACATATAAAAAGCTGAATGTATGGATAGACGTGATGGCAAAAGCAGGACGCGAAAGGCAGAAAAATTTTATCAGCTACGGTTTGGAGATCGCCCATGAATGTTTAATCACAAATTATGCGGATGTTTCCATGGCCAGAATGACAGATGAGATTATTCCCACCTTCAGCAAATTTGTTAAATTCATTCATCAGAATAATGCAGAAGCATTCGCAGACGAATTGAACAAAGCTCACCTGCATATCGGCAGAAATGCCAACCCGCGTATTTTATTTTTAGATTTGTCTTTTAAAATGAACAGGATTTTGCTTTTGAAAGACTAATTTTGCTTTTTACTTCATTTTGCCAAAAAGAGATTTCAGGGCTTTTATCTGAAACAAATTGAAAATTGGAATTTAGAATTTAGAACTTTTAGAGAAATGGGCTGCAGTTCATGTGGAACAACAACAGGAGGAGTTTCTGCCGGGTGCGGGAACAACGGAGTATGCGGAACAAGCGGCTGCAACAAGCTGAATGTATTTAATTGGCTCAGCGACATGGAACTGCCCGATGGACAGCAGCAGTACCCGGTCGTTGAAGTAAGATTTAAAGGAAGCCACAAAGATTTTTTTCGCAAGCAGGAAAATATAGAGCTTAAAACCGGTGATATTGTTGCCGTGGAAGGTTCCCCGGGACACGATATCGGAACCGTTTCCCTTGCCGGTGAACTGGTGCGGTTGCAGCTGAAGAAAAAAAGAGTGGCCGAAGATTCTTCCGAAATAAAAACGCTTTACCGGATCGCGCGCCCGCCTGATATTGAAAAATGGGAATCTGTAAAAGCGCTTGAACATAGCACCATGTACCGCGCACGCACCATCGCCAATTCATTCGGACTCAAAATGAAGCTCAGCGATGTGGAGTACCAGGGTGACGGGAAGAAAGCAACTTTTTATTATACGGCTGAAGATCGTGTTGATTTTCGCGAACTGATAAAAAAATTAGCTGAAGAATTCCGCATTCGTGTTGAAATGAAACAGGTGGGGATGCGGCAGGAAGCCAGCCGCCTGGGCGGCATCGGTTCATGCGGCAGGGAATTGTGCTGCTCCACATGGCTGACAAATTTCAAAGCTGTTTCAACAAGCGCTGCACGCTACCAGAATCTTTCGCTTAACCCTGCCAAGCTTGCCGGCCAGTGCGGAAAGCTGAAATGCTGCCTGAATTATGAGCTGGACAGTTACCTTGATGCAATAAAGGATATTCCGGATTCAAACATCCGTCTGCAGACCATGAAAGGAACAGCCATTCATCAGAAGACAGATATTTTCAAACGGCTTTTATGGTATTCTCTCATTGCTCCTGAAAAAAAAGACGAGGAGTATATTCAATCTGATAAATGGATTGTCATTACGGTTGACCGGGCCAAAGAAGTTATTGAGATGAACAGGAACAATCAAAAGCCCGAGGATCTTTCTGACGGAGAATTGGAAGAAATTGATGAAACGCCTGATTATACGGATATGATTGGCCAGGATAGCCTGACGCGGATGGATAAGCGAAAGAAAAAGAAGAAAAAGAAAAAGCGGAATAAAAATCGCGGTAACAATCCCCAGCAGCAACAGCAACAGCAGAATCAAAATAAAAATGTTCCGCGTTAATACATCCATCGTCCTGGTAGCGGCTGTCATGATTATTTTTTTATTCGGATCATGCGATTCGAAAAGGGTGTTTGAGAAGAATGAAAACATTGTAAATAACACCTGGGATCAAAACACCTCTCTTATTTTTCTTGTGAATATAACGGATATCGCACAGGCATACAATGTTTATATCAATGTGCGCAATGCAGGATCCTACGGATTCAGCAATTTATTTTTATTCATAAACACACGTTTCCCGCAGGGACAACTGGAACGGGATACCCTTGAATGCACGCTGGCATCCCCTGATGGAAAATGGCTGGGCGAAGGCATCGGGGACATTTGGGATAACCGCATTTTATTTATGAAAGATGTACGCTTTCCGCAAACAGGAGAATACCGTTTTGAACTTATACAGGCTATGCGTATCAATCCTTTACCCGGAATTATGGATGCGGGAATAAGAATAGAAAAAGCCGGAAAATAGTGATTTGATCCCTGGTGTCAGTGTTTATTTTTTTCAAACCACTTATGCAGCACAATCAAAAGCCATAAGCGATTATAAACATAATCAACTCCGGAAAAGAACATTTTCTTCAATTTATCCACTTCAGCATAGCTGACAATCGCATGATTATTAATGACACGTTCTGATAAAAAATCATCAATAAGGTATTTCAGCTCCTTGTGAAGCCAGATATTTAATGGAATTGCAAAACCCTGTTTCGGGCGATCAAATAAATGTCGGGGCACATATTGATAAAGGATTTGTTTTAGAATATATTTTGAAATACCGTTTTTAAATTTAAGATGCGGAGAAAGATTTAACGCAAATTCCACCACGCGATGATCAAGATAGGGGACGCGCGTTTCAAGGCCAAAATGCATGCTTGCCCGGTCCACTTTTGTAAGAAGATCATCCTGCAAATAATACTGAAAGTCAAAAAGCGCCTGCGATTCCATCGGATCCAAATTTCGTTCCCTGACATTTATTTTTCCGCTCTCCAGCGAATCATCAAAAATCCGCAGCAGGTTGGGTGCTGTCGTTGTCTCTTCAATGTAAGATGAGCCGGCATAACCATTCATTAACAAGCCATACAATTCATGTTCGGAAAAGAGGCACTGTTCCTGTGAAAAAATATGGCTTCGCAGATTTTTTTTATCAGGATAGTCGAGCAGCTTTGCGACTCTTTTGTAGCGGGTCGGCATTTGTGCAAATACCGATGACAACGGCTTATGGAAAACCTTTAACATCGGATTATTCAAACGTCTTGCCCAGCGATAGGCCCCATAACCGAAAAATAATTCATCACCGCCTTCTCCCGACAGGGTAACGGTAACATACTGTTTCGCAAGTTTTGAAACAAGCAGTGTCGGGATGGCTGAGGAATCAGCAAACGGCTCATCATAACAATCAAAGACATCCTCAATCAGGTTAAGCGCATCTTTATACGAAACGATAAATTCGTGATGATCTGTCTGCAGGTATTTTGCTATGGCTTTTGCATATTCTGATTCATTGTGACTGTTTTCTTCAAACCCGATGGAGAAGGTATTCACTTTTACGCTGGATAACATTACAGCCTGTGCAGTAACAAGGCTTGAATCAATTCCACCGCTGAGGAAAACGCCAAACGGAACATCACTCTTTAGCTGGTATTGCACCGAACTGATCATTAAGTCAGAAAGTTTTACCATTGCCTGCTCCCTGTTAGTGACAATGTTATTGCTGAGCTTATTCCTGACGTCCCAATACTTATGGAGATCTATTCCGTCAGCGGAAATTTTCATCCAGCTCCCGCTGTTCATCTTGTAAACATCTTTGTAGATCGTAAAAGGAGTGGGTATGTAACCATAATGCAAAAAATCACCAACTGCTTTTTCATTGATTACCTTTGGAATACTCTGTATTTTTTGCAGCGCTTTTAGTTCTGAAGCAAAGGCAAAATTTTTTCCATCCCAATAGTAGAACAGTGGCTTGATGCCCACCCTGTCCCTGAAGAGAAACAATTCCTGCAATGTTTTATCATAAATTGCCAGGGCAAACATGCCGTTAAGCTGGTTTACAAAATCCACCCCATATTTTGCAAAAGCCTCGAGGATCACTTCCGTATCGCTGGATGTTTTCAGGGGGATATTCTCACTCTGCGGATTTCCTGTTTTTAATTTGGCGCCTATTTCCCTGAAATTATAAATCTCACCATTATAAACAATTACAAAACGATCATTATGGGAAACCATTGGCTGGTTGGCGCGGTCAGAAAGATCAATAATGCTGAGCCTGCGATGGCCAAGGCCCGCAATATCATCTGAAAAATATCCGACAGCATTTGGACCCCTGTGACTGAGCGTCATGGTCATAGTTTTCAGATCCTCATCGCTGAAGATCCTTTCGCGGGAATAGAAGCCTGCAATTCCGCACATATAGTATTGAGTAAGACAGCCAGTTTAGGGAATACAAAGTTAATTAAATAACCATGCGGAACTAAAAAATTTATTAACCGCTTCTTATTATTCACAGGTTGCGGATTCTCATTGTTTCCGGTGTGTCATAATACTTGTCCAGGTATTTTTCTAACTGATCTATTTGCTTCAAATTATTTTTTCCATTCTGAATATTCAGCTTTAATACCTGGGAATTTGTGCTGTCGACAAATTTTACTTCACTATACAGGTCAAGGGCTTTTTCCACATTTTGACGACTGGCTTTTATCAGTTGCTTTAATTTTGATTCATTGTCATCCAGTTTTTGGGTGCTTCGTTTTTTTCGTGCTGCATTAATAATTTCTGAACATTCATTATACTGTTTTACTCCTTCCTCAAAAAAAGATGTGGCCCGATTCATTTTTTCATTCTCCCGATAATTAATCACATTTTTCATGTTCTCTTTTGCAAGAACATTGGCGGGGTCATATTCTGCAGCACGCCTGTTCAAAGAAATCATTTGTGAAATGCTATCCTGCCGAAAAAAATTATGTATCGAATCATTGAAATTAAAAAAAGCGGAATCTGCTGATGATGTTTTTGCCTGGTTAAATTCTTTTCTGTTAACGGGTTGTGAAAGTAACTGCCACACAGGATCAAAAGGATAATGGGTTTTAATAAATTCAGCAGGAGACATAAAGAAAAATGTATCATCGAATCTTTTTTCAAATTTATTTTTATTCATATTGATCCCGCCCGATGACCAGGTTGCATCCAGCAGTTTCCATTCTCCATCAATTTTCACTGCATTCCATGCATGCAGGTCATGCTGGTTTTCCCCGGGTCTCCCGATACCCGAAATTACTTCGCATACAATGCCGGAACGATCGCACAATGCTTTCACAAGGTTTGAATATCCTTCACAAACAGCTTTTCTTTTTTCAATAATAATTTCTGCTGCTTCGCTTACATCCTGTTTTTTTGAAAATTCATTTGCCCGCTTGCTGCGCTCTGCATACTTCGGAACATTGTAAGAAATATTATTTGCAACCCAGGCATAAATTGCACGGACTTTTTCTTTTTCACCCGGCAAATCAGCCGTTAAAATTTTAGCGAGTGAATCTAAATTCTCCGATCTGTATTCAGGAAGTTTTAAAACTTTATCATCAACAGCCGTAAAAGCGGCATTTTTATTTTGTGAAAAACCGGAAAAGGAGACAAAACTGAAATAAATAAAGATCAAAAAAAATTTCATTCTGTCCTGGCTCTCCTTTTATTGCCTGTGAGCATCTTGAGTGAATTAACTTCCATCTCTGTCAAAAACCTCCATCTTCCTCTTGGCAAATCTTTTTTGGTAAGCCCTGCAAAAAAAACACGGTCAAGCTTTCGGACTTCGTATTGGAGGGCTTCAAAAATTCTCCTTACAATCCTGTTTTTACCCGAATGCAGTTCAATGCCAATATGTGATTTATCAGCCGGGTTATCGTAGGAGATTGCATCCACATAAGCCTTGCCGTCTTCCAGCTCAATGCCTTCAGCAATTTTATCGAGGTCACCGGCTTTTACATTCCGGTCTAATTCGATATGATAAATCTTTTTAATATTAGAACCCGGATGCGTCAGTTTTTTTGTAAGCTCGCCATCGTTAGTAAATAACAAGAGGCCTGTTGTATTCCTGTCTAATCTTCCAACCGGGTAAATGCGCTCTTTGCAGGCATCAGCAACAAGCTCCATTACAGTATTTCTTTTTTCAGGATCATCGGCAGTGGTTATATAATCTTTCGGTTTGTTCAGCAGCACATAAACATTCCGTTCTCTTTTCAATGTTTCATTGTTATATTTCACCACATCAGTGGGAGAAATTTTTGTTCCGAGCCTTGTAACAATTTCACCATTAACAGAAATTATCCCGGCTACAATCATGTCGTCTGCTTCGCGCCTGCTGCACACTCCTGAATTAGATATGTATTTATTAAGGCGGATTAAATCGGTTTGAGGTTTGGAGTTTGAAGTTTGAGGTTGGCGTTCCCCTTGAAAAGATTTTTTTTCTTTTCTGAAATCATTTCCTGCTCTTTTGCGAAAAGGCTTTTTTTCAGAAAATGTTCTCTCACTCCTGTTTTCTCCAAAAGTTTCTCCGAAGGAGTCCTTCATGACCTTTCGGCCAAAATTTTTTCTTTTGTCACCAAAAGCGCTTCTTCTTTCTTTTCCTTCAAACCCTTCCTTATTTGTATTTTCATCCTTATTCGTAAACTGCTGTCCGAAATCAAATTTTCGTTTGTTCTTTTCAACCTTGGCTGCACGGTCAGCGTATTTTTTTTTGTGCATGAAAGACGGAGGTTCGTTTTGTTTCCTGTCATCCCGAAAATTTTTTCTGCGATCGCCAAAAGCACCTTCATTTGATTTTCCATAATAGCTTCTTTTTTGCCCGTTAGTTGAATCACCTCTCGATTTCACCTCCCGAAAATATTTTTTACGTTCATCAAACGGTTTTTCATTTGGCTGATCATCGAACCTATCTTTTTGTTCAGGTGCGGAATCGCCTGCCGGCCTGTCCTCACGAAAAGTCCGTTTCGGTCTGTCAGAAAAACTTCTGCCGGTACCTTTATCGTTTTCTCCTTTTCTGAAATTTTTTCGTTCGGCATCACCTCTTTTTTTTCCACCGAAAGAACTGTTACGGTCCCGTCTTGAATTGTCTTTGCGCATCATAATTGATTTGAGAGGCAAAGTTACGGTTTTTCACAGAGGCGCTTCCGGAAAGAGGCAGGCGCCTCTCAGGAAAATGGATAAAATGCATCCTCAATCATTCTCAGTTCATGCTTTCCATCAAAAAAAGTAATGGAAATTATATCATAGCGAACTTCCACATCAAGGTCTTTGAGGCAAACATATTCGTGAGCAGCATCCGATAAAAAACGTTCTTTCCTTTTACTCACCCCTTCTTCGGGTTCACCGAAAAAATTTCCAGTGCGTGATTTCACTTCTACAATTGCCAGTATATTTTCTTTTTTTGCGATGATGTCAATTTCATAATGCCTGAGCCGCCAGTTGCATTCAATAATATCATAACCATGTTCACGGAGATATTCCACCGCTAAATCTTCTCCTTTTTTCCCGGTCTTATTATGTTCTGCCATTTATTTGTTGCCACGAATTACACCAATTTACACGAATTAATTAGTGTAGATTAGTGCAATTAGTGGCTATATTTAAATTTAATATTTTCTCCAACCGTCAATTCAACTTCTCTTCCAAAAATTAACGGATTATTATTTTCAATATGTCCTGCCGGAAAATTAAAACAAACCGGGTAATCGTACTCAGCCACAGATTCACTGATTATTTCTTCGGCAGTTTTACCAAACGGATTGTCAGCTTTAAATCCAAATGCCGTTGTATTATCCCGCATATCGTTCATTGCACCGACAATCAATCCTGCAAGGTTCATCAGCCTGCCTGAACGTTTTAAGCTCACCATCATCCGGTCAATGTGATAGAGGTATTCATCGAGGTCTTCGATGAAAAGAATTTTACCATCAAAATCCATTTGGGTGCCCGATGCACTTTCAGCGTAAACCAGGGAAAGATTTCCTCCCATTAAAATTCCTTTTGCTGATCCGTTGCGGTTTAAAGCAAAATTTTCTATTTCATATCCCGAACTTTTTCCAAATAAAATATTTCTGATCCGATCTGAAATTTCACCCGGAGTTTTTGAAAAATTAAATGCCATCGGAGCATGCAGCGTTTCAATATCCAGGTTGTTTACAATAAAATGAATCGTGGTAATGTCACTGAACCCGATCAGCCATTTCGGATGCCTGCAGAATTTTGAAAAGATAATTTCGTCTGTAAAACGCATGGTCCCATATCCTCCTCTTGCAAAAAGAACGGCTTTTATTTCTTTATCGTCTAAAACATTTTGCAAATCCTGCATCCGCTCTTCATCGCTTCCGGCAAACTGGTTTTGCCGGTTGTAAAGATTTTTTCCTTCAAAAACATGAAGCCCCCAGTCTTTTAAAATATTAATTGCCGGCTGCATTTCTTCTTTTGAAACTTTCCTTGCCGATGCAATAATTGCTACCGTATCACCTTGGTTTAAATAAGGCGGTGTGACCATAGATTTTAATTTGGTGTGAAGTTGTAAATTTTTCACGAAATATGATTATCATTGCTTTCAGGTTTACCAGATGAAATCGCGAAGAATACAAATTTTAATTTTCCTATTTTGTTCCAGCATCAAAGTGTTTCCCCAGGTTCAGGGAGGTAAAAATATTTCTGTGCTGTTTATTGGAAACAGTTACACCTATGTCAACAATTTGCCTTCGATCGTTCAGCAAATCGGGTTGAGCATGGGTGATACCATATTTGTTGATCAGAGCACGGTGGGGGGATATTCGCTGCAAGACCACTCTATTTACGCGCCCACACTGGCTAAAATAAATCAGCAGCCATGGGATTATGTGGTGCTGCAGGATCAGAGCCAGAAACCGTCATTGGATCCGGCATTTGTTGATACGGCTGTTATTCCGTATGCATTGTTTCTCGACAGCCTGATTTATGTAAATAACCCGTGTACAAAAACGGTTTTCTACATGACCTGGGGAAGAAAATATGGTGATGCTTCCAATTGTGCATTTTATCCTCCTGTATGTACTTATGAAGGAATGCAGCAGCGGCTTAAAGAATCTTATTTGTTAATGGGCGATACCTGTCATGCAGTTGTGGCGCCTGTTGGCGAAGCATTTCATTTATCTGTTCAAACAGACAGTTCGTTGAATCTGTATCAAACAGATTTCAGTCATCCGTCACTGGAAGGTTCCTTTCTTGCAGCAAATGCGATTTATTCAACCATTACACACAAGCAAGTCATCAATCAAAATTATACAGCCGGTTTGCCGGTTGATACGGCCGCGTATCTTCAATACATTGCATGGGCAACTGTTAAAGACAGCAGCATGTTGTGGAACCTCGGAGTGAATGATCCTTTTGCAAATTTCAATTATTACATGGTAAACCAGAATTTTCTAACGCAATTTGTATGCGCAGGAAACACAAATTATCAGCACATATGGTATTTTGGCGATACCACCGCTTCAACTGCTGCCGAGCCGTTGCACCAGTATTTATATTCCTATTATTTTACTGTGGCACATGTTGTTTATGACAGTTGCAGCTACGACTCATCTGTGGCGGTGATCAATGTTACAGGCACAAGCGGGGTTCAGAATTTTAATTCGCAGGGAGCAGAAATATTTTTTGATAATTATTCCGGCTCACTGATCATTAATTTACCGGATTATTCAAGTGAATCTTTCCGGGTGGTTTTGTATAACGCAGAAGGGAAAGAATGTTTAAATGAAAAATTTACTTTTGATGAAAACAGGAAAATAATTCCTCTTAAAAAATTTTCTGTAGGAGTTTATATTGTAAAACTTTTAAGCGAAAAACAAAAAACTTTCATTTCACAAAAGATTTCTCTTCTCCATTAAACGCTTTCAGACTTTGTTTGATATTTTTGCCAATCACGGTTCAAATCCGGAAGTGGGAGACATGACTCAACTTTAAACTTTGAACCTCAAACTTTGAACTCCTTGTATGTCCCGATATTTAGTCACAGCCGCTTTACCTTATGCCAATGGCCCCGTTCACATCGGGCACCTGGCAGGATGTTATATTCCCGCTGATATTTATGTACGTTATTTACGGATGAAGGGCGAAGACGTAAAGTTCATTTGCGGAAGCGATGAGCATGGGGTTCCCATCACCATTAAAGCAAAAAATGAGGGGATCACACCTCAGCAAGTGGTAGATAAATATCACACCATGATGAAAAATTCTTTTGCGGAATTCGGAATCGCATTTGATATTTATTCACGCACGTCAAATAAAATCCATCATCAAACTGCACAGGAATTTTTTAGAAACCTTTATGATAAAGGCGTGTTTGAAGAAATTGTTTCCGAACAGTTTTATGATGAGGAAGCAAAACAGTTTCTTGCAGACCGTTATATTGTCGGAACCTGTCCTCGGTGCGGATTTGAAAATGCCTATGGCGACCAGTGTGAAAATTGCGGTTCATCATTGCAGCCGACTGACCTTATAAATCCGAAATCAAAACTGAGCGGGGCAAAACCGGTAATGAAAAAAACAAAAAACTGGTACTTGCCGATGGGAAAAATTCAGAAGTCTGATGCATTTCAGCAATACATAAAAAGATTTGATAACTGGAAGCCTAACATAAAAGGCCAGTGTGACAGTTGGCTCAAGGAAGGTTTGCAGCCCCGCGCTATGACGCGTGATTTGGATTGGGGAGTTCCTGTTCCGCTGCCTGATGCTGAAGGAAAAGTTTTGTACGTATGGTTTGATGCACCCATTGGTTATATTTCTGCAACTAAGGAGTTAAGCCCCACCCCCACCCTCCCCGGAGGAGAGGGCTTTCCTGGCGCACGTTCCGATAACGATTGGAAAAAATACTGGTGTAAACAAAAAGATGAAAAGGAAAATGCACATCTGATTCATTTTATTGGCAAGGACAATATAGTTTTTCATGCCATTATTTTTCCGATGATGTTATTGCAGCATGGAGAATTTGTTTTGCCATCTAATGTTCCTGCTAATGAATTTTTAAATCTCGAAGGCGACAAAATTTCTACTTCACGGAATTGGGCTGTCTGGCTGCATGAATATTTAAAAGATTTTCCCGGTAAAGAAGATGTGCTTCGATATGTTTTAACTTCAATTGCTCCGGAAACAAAAGACAGTGATTTCAGCTGGAAAGATTTCCAGGCACGAAATAATTCTGAACTGGTGGCCATCCTCGGAAATTTTGTAAACAGGACGTTGGTGCTCACGCAAAAATTTTACAATGGCATTGTTCCTCAACACGGAGAACCGACTGCTTCCGATAAAGCCTGCATAGAAGAGATGAAAAACGCTCCACAGCGTATAGGTGATTTGATTGAGAAATTCAAATTCCGCGAGGCACAAAGTGAGCTGATGAATTTTGCACGGGTTGGAAATAAATATTTGGCAGAAAACGAACCGTGGAAATTGATCAAAACGGATGAGGAGCGGGTAAAAACAATCATGTATGTTTCACTTGAAATCACTGTTTATCTTGCTGTGCTGTGCGAGCCATTTCTTCCCAACTCGTCAACAAAAATCTATTGGATGCTGAACCTGCCAAAAATAGACTGGAACCAGGCTAAAGGAAAAATATTAAAACCCGGACACCAGTTAGGCGAGCCAAAATTGCTATTTGAAAAAATTGAAGATGATGTGATCGAAAAACAAATTCAAAAATTGCATGCAACAAAAACAGTGAATACCGAAACAAAATCCGAAATCGAAAATCCGAAATCCGAAATTATAATTAAATACGAAACCACTTTTGATGATTTTCAAAAAATGGATTTGCGCATCGCAACCATATTGGAAGCAGAGCGCGTTCCTAAAACGGATAAACTTTTAAAATTGAAAATTGATTTAGGATTTGAACAGCGTACCATTGTGAGCGGTATAGCACATTGTTATGAACCTGAAAAAATAATCGGGCAGCAGGTTGCCATCATCGCCAATCTTGCTCCAAGAAAAATAAAAGGTATTGAATCAAAAGGAATGATCTTAATGGCTGAAGATGCTGACGGCAAATTAAAATTTGTGATGCCTTCTGAAAAAATTTCAAACGGAAGCATCGTAAAATAGTTTTCCATGCCATTCTTTGCACGTCCGCACCTCTGTATTTCTTTTTTCATTCTTTTTTCTATTCACTTGTCTTTTGGGCAGGAAAGTAATTTATACATCCCACGAAATGTTCAGAATGCTTTTGACAATGGAACGCGTTCAACTGACGGCAAGCCCGGAAAAAATTACTGGCAAAACTTTGCCGACTACGATTTGAAAATAAAATTTAACCCGAAAACACGGTTAGTGGAAGGAAGTGAAAATATTGTTTATTACAACAACAGCCCGGATACTCTTGGTAAATTAATCATTCGCAATTATCCTGATTTTTTCAGGCGGGGAGTTCTGCGTGATTACGGAATTGAAATTGAAGATGAAAGTGAAGGATTAACTCTCGAAAAATTAATTGTGAACGATGAAATTTTTGATGTAACTAAAAACAACGATAACTTTTACCGATCAGGAACGAATGCCACTGTAAAATGTAAACAAATTCTTCCTAATCAAAAATCAAAACTGGAAATCCAATGGCATTACATTTTAAATAAAGGTTCGCACGTAAGAACCGGCCAGGTGGATGATGGTTCATATTTTATCGCTTACTCGTTTCCGCGCATTGCTGTTTATGATGATGTGGACGGATGGGATGAAAACAAATATCTTGGAACAAATGAACCTTATTTTGATTTTGGAAATTTTAATGCAGAAGTGATTGTTCCCAAAAACTATGTGGTCTGGGCCACCGGTGAATTGCAAAATGAAAAGGAAGTTTTCATGCAAAACATTATTCAAAAAATTTCAGAGGCAAAATCTTCAGAAAAACCTGTTTTTGTGATTGACAGTATGGATCTTGAAAAGAAAAATGTCACGATAAAAAATAAATGGAACACATTTAAATTTAAAGCAGCCAATGTTCCTGATTTTGCTTTTGCGGTGAGCAACCATTATTTGTGGCAGGCAAGCAGCATGCGGGTGGATCCTGTTTTGAAACGAAAGGCAATCATCAACACTGTTTTTAATAGAATTCATAGAGATTATTTTTCCGTTCATGAGTTTTCGCAAAAGACGGTTGAAGTAATGTCTTATGATTTCCCGGGCGTTCCATACCCCTATCCTCACATTACTGTGTTTGATGGGTTGGATCAAATGGAATACCCGATGATGGTAAATGATAATCCCGAAGCTGATCGCGTGGAGGAAATCACGCTCACTGACCACGAAATTTTTCATACACTTTTTCCTTTTTATATGGGAATTAACCAGACTAAATATGCATGGATGGATGAAGGATGGGCTACAGTTGCCGAGTGGTATATCTCCGAAAAAATCGATTCGTCCATACATGACCATTATGGTGTGAATGATGTAAAAGAAATTTCCGGTACAGAGAACGATGTCCCGTTAATTATTCCCGCCACGGAAAATAAACATTCCTATTTTGTGAATGCGTATCCCAAACCTGCATTGGTTTATTGGTATTTGAAAGATATGCTGGGAGATTCACTTTTCAGAAAATCAATTCAGCAATACCTAAATAACTGGAATGGAAAGCATCCTCTCCCATGGGATTTTTTCAATTCAATTAACATAGCATCCGGCCAGGATTTGAATTGGTTCTGGCAAAAATGGTTTTACGATTTCGGATCAATTGACCTGGCAATTAAAAATGTTGTAAAAAAAGATACCGTGTATGAAATCACTATTGAAATGAAAGGGAATAAACCTGTACCGTTATATTTGAATGCAGATTTTTCTGACGGAACAAAAAAACAATTTCATCAGTCGGCCATGGTTTGGAAAAATGGAAACAAGGAATTTGTTTTTACAATTAATGAAAATAAATCCATCTCCAAAGTCAGCCTGGAAAACATGTATGTGCCCGATACCAATGAGAAAGATAATGTGTATTCTTTTTAATTATTTTTTGCAAAATTTGCGATATCCGTGAATAAATTATACCTTTAAACCATATTTAGCCTTCAGTTTTATTAATCCCCTCTTAGTAAAACCATGAATTGTATTATTGTTGATGATGATGACATCACCAGGATGGAAGTGGAGCGTCTTGTGAGCAAGACTCCTTTTCTTAAGCTGGTCAAAAGCTGTTCCGGGGCGATGGAGGCCTATAATATTGTTTCGGAACACCAGGTTGATTTGATTTTTCTCGATGTAATGATGCCGGAAATGAGCGGGCTGGACCTGATGAAATTATTTTATAAGGAACAGCCGCAGGTAATCCTGATGACATTCAATAAAGATTTTGCGCTCGAGGCTTTTGATTATGATGTGACCGATTTCCTGATGAAACCCATTTCAGAGGAACGTTTTTTCAGAGCTATCACAAAAGCAAAACGCGGTTATGACGCTGAACACAAAAATGGTGAAGCCAAGTCGTATATTTTTGCGAAGGTGGATAATCTTCTTGTGAGGATTAATACAAAAGATATTCTATACATAGAAGCGACCGGGAATTACATTTCTGTCTATACCGAAAAAGACAGGTTCGTGGTTTACACCACTATGAAAGGCATCATGAAAAAACTTTGTGAAAAAGATTTCATGCGTGTTCACTTATCTTTTATTGTCCGTATTGATAAAATTTCGCAGGTAGACGGCAATACCATTATCATTAACAGGAAATTAATTCCTGTGAGCCGTACATACAAGGATGAGTTGAACGAAAAGCTTAACCCAATCTGAATTTTATTTTTCATTTTCTTTTTCATTAATTTTTTTCCGTAAAGCATCCTGTAAAATATGCCACCTATCATGAGTTTCAGGCAATGCATATAATTTTTTGCCACTTTTTATTTTGACGGTTTATTTTAGCCGGAGTTTGTTCTCTGCTTGAAAACCGCTTTCATGATTCAAAAAATACCACCTCTGATTATTTATGTCGTTTTTTTCCTGATCGCAGTTTTTTTCTTTTCAGGAAATGTAATCGCCCAATATGCAGTCAGTACGCTTGCCGGAACATCTACACAGGGAAACCCCTTTGCCGGTCCCAATGGAGTATGCATTACACCGGATGGTTCAACCCTTTACCTTGCTGATTATACTGCTCAAAGGATAAAAAAGATAACTATTGCCACTGGTGTGGTTACAAATTATGCCGGCAATGGAACACCGGGCTACACGGATGGCAGCTTACTGACCGCTAAATTTAATTACCCGGCAGGAGTTAAAATTTCATCTGACGGCCTGTACCTGTATGTATGCGATAATAATAATTGCCTGATCAGGAAGATTGATATTGCTGCCGGTATGGTAAGCACTATTGCAGGGGTTTATAATGCTTTTGCTTTTGCCGATAATGCAAACGGGTTGCTTGCAATGTTTAATCAGCCGGCAGATTTAGCAATTGCACCCGGGGACTCTGTGCTGTATGTCTCTGATACTGAAAACCACGTAATAAGAAAAATAAATCTTTTAACTACTGCAGTTACAACAATTGCCGGAGTGCCGGGTTCTTTTGGTTCAACCGATGGTGCCGGCTCAGTTGCAAAATTCCATAACCCTAAAGGAATTTGTATTTCAGGAAATGGATTAATCCTTTACGTTGCCGATGCAGGTAATAACAAAATAAGAAGGGTTGATCTTTCGGGCGCAACGGTTTCTACCATTGCCGGCAATGGAATTGCAACCTACGCGGATAATACCAACGGGCTGCTGGCGAGTTTCAATATCCCGCAGGGACTATCTGTTTTATCAAATGATTCGCTTCTTTTTATCGATGATACATTTAATGACCGTATCCGACAGATCAATTTAGCATCCACCGAAGTTTCAACAATTGCCGGAACCAGTTCCACATCAACTTCTCATTTTGCCGATAACTCAAATGGACTGCTGGCTAAATTCTATCATCCTGTGAGCAGTGTGCTTTCCATAAATTCTGATAAACTTTATATAAGCGACCAGGAAAATTACAGGGTGAGGGTCATGAGCACTGATATTATTTCAACTTCTGTGAAGGAGAATAATTTCAATCCTGATTTTTCAGTTTATCCTGATCCCGCCAAAGATTATTTAACAATTCGTTTTAAGTCTGCCGCAAATGGTTATTACAATTATTCTGTTATTAATGCCCAGGGTAAGCTGGCCATCCCGGAAAAGAAAATACTCGTTTCATCAACCGATCAGCTGATCAAAATTGATCTCAGGGATTTTCCGGATGGAGTTTATCTTATCCGTTTGCTGAGCGAAAAAAATAGTTATGCTGCGAGAATAATTAAAAATTAAAAGTGTATACGATTAAAAAAATAAGTTTATAAATTCATTAATCCTTTGAAGGCATGAAAAAAATAATTTACAATTCAATTTTGACAGCAGGATTCTTTTACATGACGTTGACTTATAATGCAAATGCGCAACCGAATAATAATTGTGCATCAGCCACCGTGCTTACAGTGGGCGCTCCGTGTACTAACGGCACCAATGTGGGCGCGACTTTGGAGTTAGGTGAACCATCTGCTGCCGGCTGCTGGGCTTCCGCTGCGAGCAATACAGTTTGGTACAAGTTTACGACCGGTGCAGCAGGGATGTATGTAATCTCAACTGATAATGGCGGTGCAACGGATGCGCAGCTTAAACTATATTCCAGCGCCTGCGGTATTTATACTGAGATCGGGTGTGATGAAGATGGCGGAACGGCTAATAATCTTGCTTCTGTACTTTCAGCCTCACTGGCCGCAGCAACACAGTATTGGATACAGGTTGATGTGTACAATACGACCACCGGTACTTTCTGCATCAATGTAATTTATGCTCCCGGACCTCCAAACGATTGCATAACAAATGCGATAGACATTACTGCCCTTATAAATCCGGTAAGCGCGGCAAATCCCTTTGACTGCAATCATAACTATGATTACAATATGAATCCCGCTTTAACTGATGATCCGACAATGCAAAATGTGGTGGGGGATCCGAACGGATGCAATGGTGTCCTTCTTCCTCTCATGACTCCCAATCCTGATCATTATGATATTTGGTTTAAATTTACTGTCAGCGGTGCAACTCCTGCAGCTTATCTGCAACTGTATCCCGTGAATCCGGCTGATGTAATGCTTCCCATCATGGCTTTATACAGCGGAACTCCTAACTGTATTTGTCCGACCGGAAATATTACAGGTCTCACTCAAATAGATTGCTCTGCCGGTGAATTGCTTGATATACCCCCGGTGAATACATATGGTGGCGCCCGCGATGAAGCAGTTTGTTCCACCCCCATCCATCCGCGGGTTGATATAAGCGGGTTAGCTTTGGGAACTTATTATATAAGAGTATGGGATTTTGGCGGTTTCAAAGGTGCCGGCTCATTTGCACTTTGCTCTGAATCTATTGCTCCCAGGCCAAATTCATCGGATATATGTCCTGCTTCACCCAATGTGGGTTACACCGGAACCAGCAGAAATGTAGATGTCAATACAACTTACACCGGATTAAGCAATGCGGGCGCTCATGGAAACGGTTATGCAGCACAGGGTTCCAATACTTTGATATGCACAGGCGCTGTTCCTAACGAACCCTCGCTTGGTGCAACACCTGCAGGAGATGCACGTGTTGGCTGCATAGGAGGATGGATTACTTATGTGGGAACTGTCAATAATATAATGAACGTTACCGAGATTCATCAATTCCGCGTAAATGCGTGTGGTCCCGGATGTGAACCCACTGCTTTAATAAGACTGAATAATATAGTGCTTGACGGTACCCCGGGAAATGTAGCCCAACTGCAGGTAATGGCTCCCGGTAATTGCACGGGCAGCACACAGACCATTATGAATGCAGTGACTGACCAAAGCTGCATTGAGATGCGGGTAGCCTCAAACGCTCAGCTTGCAAACGGAGATTATTCTATTGTAATTGACGGCCAGGACGGGCAGTTGCTCAGCTACGATCTCACCATCCTTTTAGATTATCCCTGTGCAGTGGATACGGATGTTCTGGGCCAGCCCTGTTTATTGCCTTTACCGGTTGCTCTGAATAACTTTTTTGCAAGACATGAGCCGCAGGGAAATGTGCTTAATTGGGAAACATCTTCCGAAATTAATAATGCTTATTTTCAAATTGAAAGAAGCCATGACGCAAAAATATTTAATGTGATCGGTCAATTGGATGGAGCCGGAAATTCAACTTCAACCAACATTTATACGTTTACGGATAGAAGCCCGGAAACCGGTAAAAACTATTACAGGCTGAAACAGGTAGATTTTAACGGAAAGTTTACTTATTCAAAAATAGTGCTCATCAATGATAACCGCGCAGATTTGGAAATTACCGCTGTTTCGCCTAATCCTGCCAAAGATAAAATTGAAATTATGCTGACCGGAGGAAATACACAGTATTTGCGCATGGAAGTGATTAATACCATTGGCAGGACAGTGCTGTTTTATGACAGCGGGACACAAAACTATAACCCATTGCAGCTGAATATTTCAAATTTAGAACGGGGATATTACGTTATTAAAATTACGGATACCTATTCGGGAAAAATTATCGTACGGAATTTTGTTAAACAATAAACATTGATCCATCCCGAATCTTAAAACACATAAATAAAAGTTAAGGATAAAAAATATTTAAGACAGGTTTTCAGGGGGAATTAATGCAGCCGTCTCTTTTCGATGGCTGCATTTTCTTTATGGGAATGACGGGCAAAGGAATCCCGTTTGCCGAAAAAATTTCAGCCCTGTTGAGTGTATTTGATCTCCAGGATTTCTATTTCTCCCACAATTCGTTTAGCCGAAACTTCGATGGCGGAAAGAATGTTTTTGAGTTTTTCTGCATCCACATGATTGTGCATCAGTATGGATCTGAGATCAGTTAAATGATCAGAAAGATCTTTTCCATTGACGCGCTGAAGAGAGGGTTTAATTTTATGAATAATGCCTCTTGCAGTTTCTGTATCCTGCCGGAATGCAGCATCAGAGATTTTTGGGTATAATTCTTTAAATTCTTTTTTAAAAAGCTGAATATACAATTGCAAAAAAACGGGATCGTCTCCAAAAGAAATAAGTAATTCTTCAAGGCTTTGCACCTCTTCCGGCTCCGAGTGAATAACAAGGAATTTCTTCCTGGCGGTTTCCTCCTTCGACAAGTTTTTAATAATCATACAGTACAGGTCATAAGGAACAATCGGCTTTGGCAGATAATCATTCATTCCGGCTTCGAGCACCTTTGCCTTATCTCCTTCCATAGCATAAGCTGAAAATGCAATAATCGGAAGCCGTAACGAATCCAAACCTGCTTTGCGGATGTTCTCTGCAGCTTCATATCCGTCCATCACAGGCATCTGGAGGTCCATCAGTACAGCATCGTATTTTTGCTCTTTGGTTTTGTTAACGGCAATCAATCCATTGTCAGCAGTATCCACCTCTGCACCCCAACGGGTCATAAATTTTTTTGCGAGCAGCTGATTAGTCATATTGTCTTCTGCCAGGAGAATTTTAATTCCTTTCAGGTTGAAATTTTTTTCATAGGAACTATCGGCCAGATTTTTTCCGGGTTTATCATTTCCGATTTTATAAGGAAGGTTAAAACTGAAGACAGAACCTTTACCTAATTCACTTTTTACTTTTATGGTGCCGCCTAACAAGCCGACCAGCTTTTTGCAGATAGTCAACCCAAGGCCTGTCCCTCCGAATTGCCTGGTGATGGACGATTTAGCCTGGGTAAAACTTTCGAATATATCTTCCATGCGGTTGCTTTCTATTCCTGTGCCTGTATCGGAAACTTCAAACAGAAGCTCCGCCTCACTTTCATTTTTTGATAACATGCTTACATGTAAATTCACTTCTCCTTCCGAGGTAAACTTAATGGCATTATGCAAAAGGTTATTTAATATTTGTGTAAGGCGAACCGGGTCGCCATTTATAATTTCAGGAATATCACTTTGCCGGCCCAAAGTAAGCTTTAATTGTTTTTCATCGGCACTATGCCGGAAGGCGTTAATCACCTGCTTTAAAAGATTCTCCAGGTTAAAATCTATTTTCTCCAGCTGAATTTTTCCGGATTCTATTTTTGAAAAGTCTAAAATATTGTTGATGAGCGAAAGAAGATTGTTAGCCGAAAATTCTAAAATCTTAAGATTTTCCAACTGGTCCTTTGACGGGTTTTCTGCCATCAGTAAATGGGTAACGCCAAAAACTGCATTTAAAGGGGTTCGGATTTCATGGCTCATTACAGACAAAAATTCCTGGCGGGTACGTGACAATTCTTCGGCTTTTTCTTTGGCTTCTTTTAACTGGTTCTCTTCTTTTTTCCGCTGAGTAATATCGCGCACAATGCCTGTAAAGATCAGCTTGCCGTTTTTACTATACTGACCAAAAGAAACTTCAATCGGGATGAGCGAACCATCTTTGCGCAATCCCGTAAGCTCTGTTGCCTGCCATGAAATATTCTTTTTGCTGGTTTCAATATATCTCCTGATTCCTTTGAGGTGAATGTGGCGGAAGTTTTCAGGCATAAGAACAGTGAGTGATTTGCCGGTTAATTCCTGCGGTGTGTATCCAAAAACCTTTTCTGTTGCTTTATTTACAAAATCAATGAGGCTGTCCTCGTTAATGGTAATAATTGCATCTGATGCTGTTTCTGCAAGGATACGGTAGCGTTCTTCGCTTTCTTTCAGCGCCAAAGCCTGTTTTGATTCGGTCACATCCTGGGCTGTTCCGCTCATTTTAACCGGTTCGTTTTTCTCATTCACAAATACTTCTCCATGACTGCTTATGATGCGTACCGATCCGTCAGGTTTTATCAGGCGGTGTGTAAAGTCAAACGGCTGATGATCGGCCAGGGCATTTTGAATGGCTCCGTTTACTAACTCTTTGTCCTCAGGATGCAGATACTTTAAATAATTTTCATAGCTTGCCTCAAACTCCTGGGGTGTTAATCCGAAAATTTTAAACAGCTCATCTGACCATTTAATAAGATTACCGGGTATGTCCCACTCCCAGCTTCCTATATGTGCGAGGCGTTGTGCTTCGGCAAGCTGCATGTTGGTTGCTTTTATTTTTTCTTCGGCCAGCTTGCGGTCATTAATATTTTGTTCAAGCTCGGTGGTCATCCTGTTAAATGAACCGGCTAACATCCCGATCTCATCCTGCGAATAAATTTTTGCTCTCGTGCTGAAATCACCTTTGGCAATTGAATTTGCCGAGCGTATAATTTCTGAAATCCCTTTTGCAATGCCGCGGCTTACAGAAATTGTCAGGAGCAGCCCGCTCAGCTCCACGGTAAGCGCTACAATAAATAATAATTTGAGAATTAAATGTTCCAGCCAGCGCGAACCTTCTCCCAGGGTATATGAAAAGCTGTCCTCCAGCACGGTAAGCTGCTGGTTGATCGGATCAATTTCTTTGAGAATGCCGTCTATTTTTTCATGTGACGGTTGCGCTGAATTTATTTCTGTGTGCAGGCGTTCACCGATCGGGGTAAGCAGCGCACTTACATCATCGGCCTCTCCCCATATCCTGATAGCTTTATTGATATAATAAATGTTGTGAAAGCGCCTGAATAATTTGATCATTCCGTCAATGTCATCCGGGTGGTTGCGCCCCTCAAGAAATCCCTGCCGAGCAATGTCCAGGTCAGGATTTTCTTTCAGCAGTTCCATAAGGGTTTTGTGATCACCCAAAGGCACCTTCATAAAATCGCGGAATTTTATAAAATCACTTTCATCATGCGACCGCCCGTAAATTCTGAGCTGGTAAACCGCATCTTTTTGAGCTTTGGACCACAATCCCTCGCCTCCCACATATCCTCTTACCGCTGAAAGCGAATTGAGTGCAAACCACAGGGTAAACAGCTCCATGGCAATAAGCAACGCCATGATCCCCATTGTAAAATAAAGCTTCTTTGCTATTGAAACATTTCTGAGTCTATTGATCATTCAGTTTTTTCAGATGAGCTATTAGAAGAAGCCTTAATGAAAAGCGTTTATGCAAAGTTGGAAAAATAAAAATTAATTTTCGGAAAAACCTCACCCCTGCCTCCGCCTTAGGCGGAAGAGGGGAAAAGAAGCGGGGAAAGCTACGCAACGATTAATATTTCGTTTTTGGCAAAAGGGGTTTATATGATTTTTACAGTTGTTATGAATGTAAAGCTTTCGCTGGCACACTTTTTTAATCATCTTTTCAAAAAAAAAATCAGGACATTTTAAAACACAATCACCATGAAAAAAAATAAAAATTTAAAAACTGTTTTGTTTAATGCTTTCATAATTATTGCTGTTGCATTCAGCGCTGCATCGTGCAGCAATTCAAAACCCGAAGACCCCAAAGATGTTGCCGAAGACCAGAACGAAGAAAAATTTTCCGGCAACAAAGAAGATGATGCGCAGTTCCTTGTAAATGCCGCTGAAATCAATCTTATGGAAATACAGCTCGGGCAGCTTGCTTCTTCAAATGCCATGATGAGCGAAGTAAAGGAAATGGGTAAAATGATGGTAACGGACCATACCAAAGCGATGAGCGAGTTAAAAGAGCTGGCAGCAAAGAAGGCTATCACTATACCCGAAGCGCTCACCGAGGATGGACAGAAAGAATATAATAAGATGACCGAAAAAACAGGAAAAGATTTCGATAAAGATTATTGTGATAAAATGGTGGATGGCCACAAAGATGCCATTGATAAATTTGAAAAAGCTGCAAACAATGCCACAGATGCGGAGATTAAACAATGGGCATCTTCCACACTTCCTACCCTCCGCACTCACCTCGATCATGCGATCATGTGCCAGGAAAGTGTTAAAAAAATAATGTAAGAGTAGTTTAGAGTAATAGGAATAAAAATTTTCTTTTTTATAGGTAAGTCCCGGCAGGGTTTGAAAAACTGCCGGGGTTTTTGTTTATGGACATGGTGGAGAGGCCCCACCCCGGCCCTCCCCGAAGGGGAGGGGGGGTGCCAGATCGCGTTGCACATGGCGCCAAAAGAATAATTTAAATCTACCGGCTCTTTTGTCCCGTAGGGACTAACGCTTGGTAAATTAACGCAACAAATGAAACAGCCCTTGTCCCGTAGGGACAACCCTCATTCCGGTTCTTTGAAAATATATTTTTCATCATACTCTACTTCAAACTTATCAAGCATTTCCCTGTATTCTTCTAAAAAAGTTTTCTTCCGGTGATGCGCTTCCGGTTCAGTATATATTTTACTACAGCATCCACATGCGACTTCGAGTAAGAGAAAGCACCGTATACTTCCTGCCATCTGAATTTACCGGGGATCAACTTTTCTTTATTTATCCATTGGGATGAGTCACCTTTCACTAATTGCATTAAGTCGGAAAGGGATTGATGCGGTCGCATACCAAAAAACAAATGCATGTGGTCAGGCATGCTGTTTATGGAAAGCACCCTGTGTTTGTTATTGTTAACGATAGAAATAATGTATTTGTGCAGTCTCTCTTTCCAGGCATTGCTGATTATCGCATCACGTATTTAACTGCGAAAACGCACTGTATATGGAGTTGACTGTAGGTGTTTGGCATAACAATTTATTTATGGGTTGTCCCGATGGGACAAAATTAATTAATATCGTTTTCCTGTTACCAAGCGGTAGTCCCTACGGGACATCTTTTATTTCAGTGTTGATGCGAAGCGACTGCCTCAAAACCCAAACCCGATGGCAGCGAAAAGCCCGCAGTGGGATGGCTAAAGCAAGACAAAGACACACCCCTAACCCCTCTCCCATTCACACAGGCATGCGCACAGAGGGGAATTGCCAGCGCACGGGCGGACTTGAAGCGAACAGCGGGACTACAGGATGATAGACTTCCTAAAGTTGGTTTTCAAAAAGGTTTCTTCAAAAACAAAAACCCCGCCTCTCACCGAAGCAGGGTTTTTTTATTCCTGTTGACCTACTAGGGCTCGAACCTAGACTCTTCTGAACCAAAATCAGACGTGTTGCCAGTTACACCATAGGTCAAAAAGGGCTGCAAATTTATACTTTTTTATTTTTATTTGTAAATTGTTTCATTGTTACATTGTTACATTGTCCGAAAGTGATGAAGGACAATCTTATTAATCTGACCATTTAATGCCGAAGGCATCCCTTCGGGACAATTCAGCCATTTAGAGCCTGTTTAAATTTTTCTTTCAAAATTGATTATTGCCATCGCTCACCCTGAAATCCCTGAAGGGAGCCACGCGCGTTGCGCCCTTCAGGGCTATGGGTGCGCGGGGGAATGCATTTTATTTCACATAAATTTAAAAAGGCTCTTAACAATTTAACAATTTAGCCTCGAACTTTTTTCTAACTTCGCACGCTATTTAACAATTTATGAATCAGTACAAAAAGTTCAACAATATAACCGGCTGGGTTGTTTTTGCAATAGCCGCTTTTGTTTTCCTTTCCACCATTGAACCTACGGGCAGCTTTTGGGATTGCGGTGAGTTCATTGCCTGCGCTAACAAGCTGCAGATAGGCCATCCGCCAGGGGCATCTTTATTCCTGATGATGGCGCGCGTGGTCATTTTATTTGCAGGTGGTGATGTTACGGTAATGCCTGTGATGGTGAACAGCCTTTCGGCCGTAGCGAGTGCATTTGCAGTATTGTTTCTCTTCTGGACCATTACTGCATTCGCAAAAAAAATTGTCAAAGCTGATAAGGACGGAAATTATACCACTTCTCAATTGATCACCATGCTCGGAAGCGGGGCAGTGGGTGCGCTCGCTTACACGTTCAGTGATTCATTCTGGTTTTCGGCAGTGGAAGGCGAAGTCTATGCAACATCACAATTCTTTACGGCTATCGTTTTCTGGGCTATGATGAAATGGGAAAGCGTTGCTAATGAAAGACACGCTGACCGCTGGATCATTCTCATTGCGTACCTGATGGGTCTTTCTATAGGAATTCACCTGCTCAACTTACTCTGCATACCCGCGCTGGCATTTATTTATTATTTCAAAAAATATCCTGTTACACGCTTCGGTTTAATAAAAACTGCCGTGGTGGGTGTAATGATTTTGGCGATCGTTCAATATGGAATCATTGCCGGCCTGGTAAGCATCGGTGCAAAATTTGATTTGGTATTTGTCAATTCGTTCGGAATGCCTTTCTGGACCGGGTTTTTATTCTTTTTACTTTTAATTGTTGCAGGTATTGTTTTCGGATTGCGTTATACCGAGAGAAACAACAAACCGATACTCAATACGGCCATACTTTGCTTCACATTTATCCTGATCGGTTATTCTTCTTACACCCAAATTGTTTTACGTTCGATGGCCAACCCGCCTATGGATGAAAACAACCCTGAAAATGCTTATGCATTGCTGGGATATATTAACCGCGAACAATATGGCGACCGCCCGCTCGGGTATGGACAATATTATAATGCAAAGGTGGTTGACCAGGAGGATGGCCCCATGAGCTATGCAGCCATGAACGGAAAATATGTTGAAACAGGAAATAAAATTATTCCTGTTTATGAAAAAGATAAATGCACTGTTTTTCCGAGGATGTTCAGCAACCAGGATAACCACATCAGCGCTTACAAAGAATGGGCAGGGATAAAAGGAGAAGCCACGCCTACGTTTGCTCAAAATATGAAATTCTTTTTTTCTTACCAGGTAGGCCACATGTTCTGGCGTTATTTCATGTGGAATTTCGTGGGGCGTCAAAATGATATACAGGGCCATGGCGGCATTACAAAAGGTAACTGGCTGAGCGGGCTCAAAGGAATTGACGCCATTCGTCTCGGGTCGCAGGATCATCTTCCGAAAAGCATGACGCAGAATAAAGCCATGAATAGATTTTATTTCCTTCCTATGATTCTTGGTTTAATCGGTATGTTTTACCAGTTTAAAAAAGATCAGCGTGACGGATTTATTGTGCTTATGCTTTTCATCATGACTGGATTGGCAATTGTGGTATATCTTAATCAAACACCTTACCAGCCCCGCGAACGTGATTATGCGTATGCGGGAGCGTTTTATGCTTTTGCAATCTGGATAGGACTTGCTGCTGCTGCATTAATAGAATGGATCAGCAAATCAGTCCCGGAAAAAGCTGCCGCACCTGCCTTGACGTTAGTTTGCCTGCTTGCAGGCCCGGTTTTGCTGGCAAAAGACGGATGGAATGATCATGACCGTTCACATCGTTTTACTTCGCGTGACTTTGCCGTCAATTATCTCAACTCATGCGCACCGAATGCAATCATTTTTACAAATGGTGACAACGACACTTTCCCTTTATGGTATGCCCAGGAAGTGGAAGGCGTTCGTACGGATGTTCGCGTGGTAAACTTAAGCCTGCTCAATACCGATTGGTACATTGACCAGATGAAACGGAAAGCATATACATCCGATCCTGTTCCCATTACATGGACGTATGATAAATATGTGCAGGGAACAAGAGATTATGTTCCTTTCTATGACCGTAAATTACCCGGTGCAACCAATTTAAAAGAGGTAATGGATTTTATTACAAGTGATGCACCCGAAGCAAAAGCCAGAACACAGGGCGGCAACGAAATGAATTATTTTCCTACCAAGAGCTTTACTATTCCTGTAAATGCTGAAGAAGTTCTTAAAAATGGCGTGGTGGCGCCTGAAGATGCAGGCAAAATTGTAAAAAGCATTGACTTTGCGATCGGCAAAAACTACCTGATGAAAGCTGACCTGATGATCCTTGATATTATTGCTCATAACAACTGGACGCGCCCCATTTATTTTGCCGTGACGGTGGGAAATGACAGCTATCTTAATCTTGAAGAATATTTTCAGCTCGAGGGATTGGCTTATCGTTTTGTGCCCGTTAAAGCAGCAAAGGCATCAGATGGCCAGACAGGAAGTGTTGGAGTGAACCAGATGTATGATAACATGATGAACAAGTTTGTGTGGGGCAATATGAAAGATCCGAGAGTTTACCTGGATCAGAATAACCTGAACATGACCATGAATTTCAGGAACAATTTCAGCCGCCTGGCAGAGTCACTATTAACCATGGGAAAACGTGATTCTTCTCTCAAAACTCTTGACCGGTGTTTAGAAGTAATGCCGGATAAAACAGTGCCCTATAATATCATGATGCTTCGCATAGTTGAAAATTATTATGATTGCGCTAAAGCCGGAGCGCCCAAAGATTCAATGGGCGTACCTGTTACAACCGATATGGAAAAAACCGACCAGTCTTCAGCGCAGGCCGTTCAAAAAGCAAATTCAATTGTAAAACGTCTCGCAGATATTTACGAAGATGATCTGCATTATTATTTTTCTCTGAAAGGAACGGAGTATATTAAAAGTGTTGACAGGGATATGAACCAGGCAATGGCCGTTTTCCAGGAGCTTCAAAGATTAACAAGGCAGGCAAAACAAACGCAAATTACAGCTGACCTTGAAAAACGATTTAAGGAATTGGAGAAAAAGTATTATGGAAATTAGTCAGCTATTGGCTGTCAGTTATTAGCTGTAAGCTGTTTTTGTTTTGCATTTTGCATTCTTAATTTTAATTCTTAATATTGGAATCAGATGCTTCATTTTGTAACTCCTCCTTATCTTGTTCGCAGGTTTTACAAAAAACTTGCCTGGAATTTTCCTGTAACAGAAAAAATAATTTATCTCACTTTTGACGATGGGCCTATTCCTGATGTTACGCCATTCGTTTTGGACCAGTTAAGACAATACAACGCAAAAGCCACCTTCTTCTGCATTGGCGAAAACATTGAAAAGCATCCTGAAATTTTTAAACGGGTAAAAGACCAGGGGCATACCACCGGCAACCATACTTTTCATCATTTAAACGGATGGAAAGTAAATGATCAGTTGTATTTTGAAAGCGTGGAACGAACACGCGCTTTTGTGGGTACAAAATTTTTCAGGCCGCCTTATGGAAGAATCCGCAAATCTCAAATTGCCATGCTCGAATCACGTTATTCAATTATTATGTGGAGTGTACTGAGCTATGATTTTGATAAAAATACTTCCCCGGAAAAATGTTTCTTAAATGTTAAACACAATGCAGGTGAAGGTTCCATTATTGTTTTTCATGACAGTATTAAGGCGCAGGGAAATTTAACCTATGCTTTGCCAAAAACCCTGGAACATTTTTCAGAGCAGGGTTTTGAATTCAGGGCGATTGCCTGAAGAATCCATTCAATTTTTTTTTCCTTCCACAATAATCACTATTTCCCCTTTTACAGTTTTTGATTTGAAATATTCAATCAATTCTTCAATTGTTCCCCGTTTGGTCTCTTCAAAAATTTTTGTAAGCTCACGCGAAACAGAAACACGCCTTTCATTGCCAAATGCATTTAGAAATTCTTCGAGCGTTTTTATTAAACGATGCGGAGATTCGTAAAAGATCATCGTGCGGGTTTCATCTTTAAGATTTTTCAATGCGGTTTGCCTTCCTTTTTTTTGCGGCAAAAAACCTTCAAAGCAAAATTTATCACAGGGAATCCCTGAATTTACCAATGCCGGAACAAAAGCAGTGGGTCCCGGTAAACATTCCACCTCAATATCATTTTTCAGGCATTCCCTCACCAATAAAAATCCCGGATCAGAAATGGCAGGAGTTCCTGCATCACTAACCAAAGCAATCTTTTGCCCGCTCAAAAGCAAACGTATCACTTCAGGGACTGAATGATGTTCATTGTGCTGATGGTGGGATAAAATTTTCTTGTCAATAGAAAAATGATTCAATAAAACTTTGGTAGTGCGTGTATCTTCTGCAAGAATCAAATCAGTCTCTTTCAGAACTTTTATAGCCCTCAGCGTTATGTCATCAAGATTGCCAATAGGGGTTGGAACAATAAAGAGCTTTGACATTCGGAATAAATTACTGTACAAAGATGAAAACTTACTCCGGATGTTTTCATTGCGGTAATATTAAAGTTTCAAAAACTTCTTCCTTATAATCGTTCCGTTTCGTTCCCTGATCTCGAAGAAATAAAATCCCTCCGACAAAAACCGGACATCCAAACGTTCCTCAAATGTTCGCCTGAACAGGACTTCCTGGCCAATGTCATTTAATATTCTTACGTACTCAATATATTTTTCAGGAACAGAGTTAATATAAATTTCTTCAGAAACGGGGTTGGGAAAAATGGAAAAAGCTTCACTATTTACATTCAGCATGCTTACCGAGGCAAAAGGTACGAAATAAACAGTATCTATCTGCAAGGTATCATAAGTAGTATTAGGATTGATGCCCATCCTTGGCCAGACAACTACGATATTGTTACCTGCTTTGAACGTTGATTGCGAATACGGATAATTGCCGTTTTCAAGATGGAATGTATCATTGCCCTGGAGAGTATCAATAAACAGGGATACCAGGATATCCGGAAATTGGTCGTAGATGGTATCTGTATTCCTCAAAAATACCCATAAGGTATCGTTAATGGCTACAAAACCAGAGTCCATGTTAATCACATTGATAATAAGAGAGTCGGTCTGCTGCTCATAGGCTGTATCATTAGGCAAAACAGGAAAATTGGTGATTCCCGTTACACTCAATTGAAACTGCTGGGGAAAACAGCTTTTTGAAAAAATAAGACTAAACAGAACCGAAGCGATTAAAAATTTTAGCGTTTTCATAACTGGATATTTTTAGACCTATACAAAACTAAGCAATCAAATCATTTTGCCACTATCAAAATTTCAACTATCTTACGCGCCTAAATCATAAAAAATGGATATTCTGAACCAGGTAATCAAAGGAATGAACAAGGAGCAAATCCGTTATTTTAAATTGTATGCGTCCCGGTTTACATCTGATGTAAGGAAAGATCTTACTTTATTTGATTACATCCGGAAATCAGACGACAAATATGATGATGAAAAAATATTTAAAAAGCTGTATGACGGCACGGAGAAAAATCCTTTTTACCGGTTAAAAAACCGGTTGATGCTTGATATCAATAAAAGCCTCACCATCCAGCATTTTGATGATGAGGAAACGATCCATGTTTTTCACCTGCTTGCTTTGGTGAGATTTTATATGAACAAAAACAGCGTGGAAGCTGCACATTATTTTTTGCGTAAGGCAGAATCGAAGGCCAGATCTATTGAAAACTTTGAATTGCTCGATGTGATATACGGGGACTTCATCCGTCTTTCGCACGAAAAAATTTCAATCAACCCTGAATTTTATATTGCCAGGCGAAAAGAAAATTATGTTCACATCAATCAACTCCGCGCAATAGATGATATTCTTGCCGCTGTTTCTTACCGGTTAAAGATCACCCAGAATTTCGCTGCTGAAGAAAACCCCATTTTGCCATTGCTGCAAAAAACAGTCAACGATTTTTCAAAGGATAAGGAGTTGAAGAAAAGTCAAACGCTCCGGTTCAGGCTTTATCATGCGGTCAGCCAGATATTATTACAGAAACGCGATTATGTGGCTTTGGAAGATTACCTGCTCAGCATTTACCATGAGTTCAATAAAGAAAAGCTTTTTACAAAAAATAATCATGATACGAAGCTGCAGATGCTGACCTACATTGTGAACACACTGTTCAAAAACAAAAAGCTGAAGCTTTCATTAAAATATGCGGAAGAACTCAAAACCGCAATGGAAGAATTTAATCACATGCTGTATGACAAATATATTTTTTTCTATTACAATTCTCTCGTGATAAATTATTCCATACTTGACCCCGATAAAGCAGTTTCTATCCTGGAAGATTTAAAGAGCAATGAAAAAATAAAATCCAATGCTTTTTACCAGGTGTTCATTTACCTTAATTTAATGTTTTTATGGTTTGAAAAGCGCAATTATCAAAATGCGATAAAAAATCTGAACAAGCTTTACCTGCTCGATAATTACAAAACGACAGACCTTGCGTTGCGCTTCAGAATAGCAGTAACAGAATTAATCATACGTTACGAATTAAAAGATTTTGATTTGCTCGAATATAAAATAAACCAGCTGAGAAAAGATTTCAAAGAATATCTTAACCTGAAGGAGAATGTGAAGGAAAAGGAATTCATCACCATATTAAAATCAATTATTAATTCTGCTGATTTCAGGAAAGATAAAAAATTATTTCAGCGTGTAAAACTTTTCCTGGATTCTACGGAAGCAACTTCGGCAGAAGAAACGGAGATTATCAATTATAAAGATTGGCTGAGGGAGAAGGCAAAGGTAAGGGTGGACAGGTAAAAATGCCCTTCTGTTTTTTTACAAAAGGGCATTTTCTTATACTTCAAAAATTATTCAATAACGATTCTTTGAACAACCTCATCTTTTCCCGATGTTACTTTTACAATATATGCTCCCTTTGAAAGACCTTTCAGATTTACTTTTAAATTGTCAGAATCTGTACCGGTAAATAATTTATCAAGCACACTGCGGCCGGCAAGGTCGGTAATTTTTACCGACAATGATCCGTTAAAGGCAGAAGGTAATTTAATATTTAAAAAGTCGTTTGCAGGATTAGGATAAACACTCAGTTCACTGCTGCCATTGATAGTGCTTATTCCGACAGGAAGAATTTCTGCAACAACGGGGACCCTTGCACTTACGCAAACAGTCGGGGATTCTTCAACTTCCCAATCATAAAAATAATAATAGTAGCCGCCACCCTGGTTAGAACCAGTAATAGATACTATATTATTGATCTGGTAAGGATACATCACATTCTGATTGCTTCTTTGTAACCGTGGTGTAATGGTGCCCAATGTTGCCTGATTTACCGAGTCATTAGTAGTGAGCTGGTAACCGGTTCCGGGAGTTAAAGGGAAATTCAACGTTATCCTTGATGTATCAACAGGAATATTTACAAGCTGGCTGTTAATGACCGTGCCTGATGAATTCAGTAATTGTACCTCGCGATTACCGGGTGTATCCGTATACACTTTTACTGACACTAACATGCAGGCTGTGGTCACATTAAAATCATTTGATCCATTGGTTGTGTTTCCTGAGCTGTAAGGAGTTCCGTAATGGTATGTCTGACCGGTGTAATCCGTTGGCCCGGGATATGATGTTGCATTTTCAACCCAGTAAGTAGTGGTTGTTGAGATTACCGGGGTATTAAATGTTGGGCCTGTCCAAAGAAGGGTACCTCCAAATTGCTGATTATACCAGGAAGGTGAATTTCCTGTAGCACTTAATGTGAGAGACTGCGGTCCCATCCCCGAAGCACCGGTTCCGACAGGTAAGGGAGCAGCTAAAACATTAACATTAACCGGAACTGAAGAGAACGGTCCGCAAATACCCTGTATAGTCAATGAATAACTTCCGGATTGATTTACCGAAATGGATTGTGTGGTAGCACCATTTGACCAAAGATAAGACGAGGCGGTGGAGCTGGTAAGTGTAACCGATCCGCCTTCGCAGAATTCTAAATCGCCTGATACGCTGACAGTCGGTGTTTCATCGGGATTTAATAAAACAGTAACGGATGTGGAAATATTGCTGCAGCCAGCCAAAGTTACCAGCACGTTATAGGTTCCGGCAGCAGAAATTGTTGTGGACTGTGTAAGGTCGCCATTTGACCATTCATACGTTGCAAAACCTGGAGCTGCGGTAAGTGTAAGGGTTTGACCCGTGCATAAAATGTAAGGGCCGCCCGCGATAATATTATTGCTTATGCTGCAGCCGCCTTCAACAACCGTAACAAACTGATCAGCGCCCAATGTTGTAAAAGTTGTAGTCTGCCCGGAGGGCCAACTGATAATGGCGGAGTCAATAGCTGTGTTTGCTCCCAATCCAAAATGCAATTGAGATGAATTACATGTTCCGTAACTTTCGCCCGCACGAACTTCCCTGATCTGTTTTCCCCATGCACCATAAATGGTTGCACGCGCGCCAATCGCACCATGGTTACTTGCCGTTCCCGTTAAAGAGAATGTTATAAAATGATTTGAATTACTCGCAGCATTAAGGTACAGCACATCATCTGTACTGGTAGGATTATTATAAACATCTCCATACGAAGCAAAAAGATCAACCTTACCATCATGATTCAAATCTCCTGCTGCAAAAGACAACATTCCGTTAGTAGTAGAAGGAATAGGATTAGTTGCTAAAGTGAACGTGCTGTTGCCATTGTTATGATACAAAAAATATGAATTACCAGGACCACCGCCCGAAATCAAAATATCTATGTAGCCGTCATTGTCAAAATCTTCAACAAAAGATTCTATAGGATCTGTGCCGGGAGTAAAAAAACCTGTTGTTGCTGTTATATCCGTAAAATGTCCTGTTCCGTCATTCTGTAAAATCTGGCCGTTCTCACCATGATTGGTCATTACGATATCAAGATCGCCATCATTATCTATGTCTCCGAAACTTGTTGTCCACGTTTGTTTAAAGTCACTTACTTCAATTCCATAAGCCTGCGCCTGCTCGGTGTAAACATTACTTCCGTTATTTACAAATAAACGGTCCCTCCTGCGCTGATCAGTGCTGCTTGAAGTGCTTTGACGGCAATGTGCTATGTAGAGATCTAAATCTCCGTCATTGTCAAAATCAGTCCATACACTTCCGTAATTGCCCGAATCATACGGGTCGTTTCCGTAATACATACCCGGATTAATATTTGTATTAATTAATGTGGTGGTTATGGCTAACGTTCCGGAATTATTCACATACACTTTTGCATAATCATTATCATCACACACTTCAAGGTCGGCCCACCCATCATTGTTAAAATCTCCGAAAGTAATGTTCTGGACAAAATAATTCATCGCAAGCTGGCTGACAGTCGCAGTTACCACGCCTGCATTATAAAAGAGCTTATATAAATAGCATGAACCGCTTCCGGCCGCCACATCTTTCCATCCGTTATGGTCTACATCCGCTGCAGCCATTCCCCAAACATCATTGCCATCGGGAATGGCGCCCAGTGCAGTCCGGGAAAAAGTTCCATTTCGGTTTTGTAATTCGAGAACCAGTATCTGCGAGTTTTCCATTTTTAAAATATCATCAAGCCCGTCATTGTTAACGTCCACAACAGTTACTGAGCAGCCGCTGTGAGAAGCAACAGAAAGCAAACCATTGGAATTTGTAAATGCAAATTGTGCCCGGGCGTTGATTGTGATAAGAACACAGACTGCTGCAAATAATAAACGATAAAGAGTAAATTTTTTCATGATGATAAATTTTAAGAATTCCGTTTTGTTCTTCTATGATATTAAATTGAATAAATTTTTTGCAAATTAAGATTTTTATTTAAAGCCGCAATGTCTTTTTGAAATAAACTTTTGAACTATTTGTTGTAATTTTCAAATAATACATGCCTGCAGCAGAGGGCAAATTAAGCATCACTGAAGTCTGAAGTATCCTAGGCTTTATTTCCGCAGCTTTTTTTCCTTCATTGGTAAACACGGTGATTTCTTTAATACCAGCTTTTGTTAAAGATGAGATTATCACCCGGCCATCAGATGAAACAGAAGGCGTAACAAGAATGTCTGCATTATTTACCTGGTGGCCGGCATGCGGAATATGCAATCCTATATTTATGATGCTGTCAGAGGCAATAAGCAGCGGGGTCTGATCAGCACTGATAAACATGTTTCTGAAGGAATCAATCTCTGCACTATTATATGCTAAAAGCTCATCCACAAATTTCGGTGGAACGGCCTGGTAATAAACTCTTGTATAAATGCTCACATTGCCTGAAGCGGTTGCATAAGGGACGCGATAGTGGACCACGTCAATACCTGAACCTTCCACGGCATTCACTTTATTGAAATCCGGATCCGACAGGGCATCGTTTGAAATCTTTACTGTGTCATATACATTATTCGTAGTGGTAAATCCTCCGGGTGGAATCCGGTTATCTTTCAAAAGGTTTGCGGAGCGCTCTAAAAGAGAAGTAAAATTGCTGTTAACATCTCCCATTACCATTTCATAAATCTGCGGGGTGTTGGATTGATTGATTACGTCATGATGCGGTTCGAAAGAAGGAATTTCCCCGGTTACACGATAATCTCCAGTAAAAGTTCCTGATTTGAAAACTGTATCACCCACTGCGTCAATAACAATAAACTGAACAACAGCCCTGCGGGCAGGATAGCCGGATGGGAATTTATGTCCTGCTTTATTTTCAATGCTTACTTTGAAATACCCGGTATCATTTGCAGAGCTATCCAACTGCAAATCGAGCGCAATTGACCGTTCTCTGAGCAATGCGTTGCTTGCTGCAATCGTTGAATCGAACTGCCAGTCATTTGCCGTGGCTCCAAGTTGCGCTTTGTTATTTTTAATCATGGCGAGCATAAAAGAATTCCCACCCACAAATACATGCTGATTAAACGGATAACGCGGTTGCAACGCTGACTGGCCGTTCGCAATTACAATCGCATCATCAAGATGCGGCATGTGGCAGGTCTGACAGGTAATTGTATCGGCAGGAAAATGTGAATTAAGATATTCATGGTAAGTTGCCTGTTCAACAAACTCGCCTCCTGTATAATTTCCGTTTGTATCAACTGATTGCGAGATAAGTGTATGGCAGGATGAGCAAAGCCGGGCTTCATTCATGTGTGTGCTGTAAAGAGGAGTATATCCCTCATATAATTGCATAGGTCCCTGGACCGGATTTGGAAAAGGCCCGTAAATATTTCGTGTAGTGTCATAAGGAATAATACCTGAATACGTTGAACCCACATCCGGTCCTATTGTATGGCAGCTTGAGCAGGAAACTCCGTCTGCCCCGAGAGAATCCGTAGCCAGGTCAATTAACCCGTAATTGGCTATACCGTGATAAAAAGCAGTATAACGTCCCATGGGGGCGTGGCATTCGGTGCATTTATTCTGCAGCTCATTTGCATGGGCCGGGTTGACCAGGATTTCGTGGCTTACCTTGGCACGCCACAATGGATCACGGGCGCTGTTTGCCATCATGGTACTTTGCCAGTGATCAAAAAGATTAACATCTTCTCCGTCTTCGTTTAAGTTGGCGATACCTGCAGAATCAGGGCCATGACATCCGTAACAGCTTGAAGCAAGCTGAAAATATTCACCAGGACCAATCGGGGACATTATTTTGCCTGCAAAATAATCCCTCTCCTCTTTTGTATGGAAATATTGCTTTGAATCCAGCTGGCTTTGTGAGCCGGCAGAGAGGAGGATAATAAAAGAAATAATTAATGCTGTAACCCAGATTTTTTTCTGTCTCATTCGAATAATCCGGGTTTGATCAGGAGTAAAGAGCATTCATAAAACAAATTTATGAATTATTATTTTACCGGGCCTATTTACCCGCAACAATCAATTTCTGAACCTCCGAATGCAATTCACCGGAAGTTATCCGGCAGAAATAGATTCCGCAACTCATATCACTTAGATCTATTCTGAGGCTTGATTGGTTTTTGTTCAATATTATTTTTTTAATGCTCCTTCCTGCAGCATCTGAAAAGACAAGCAATGCATCATTCTTCCCCCCGGGTAAATGATAATTAATATTGGTATAACCGCTTGCAGGGTTGGGCATGAATTCAGAAATGCTGAATTCCTTATTCCCTGTTTCATTTATTCCCACCCCACCCGGAACAATTTTTGTAATTTCAAGATCATCAAAATAAAATCCATCATACTCAGTGAAATTATCGCTTGCCATCAGGAACCGTATTAAAATATTCTGGCCTAAATAATCATCAAGGCTCATTTCTTCCTTTACCCAGGTACTTTGAAATCCATCGTATAATGGGTTCCCGGGGTCCTGGTTTTGACTTCCTGTTTTTGTGTATTTGCCGCAGAGCGGTGTCCATGTGGTACCGCCATTTGTTGAAACTGCAACCTGTGCATAATCATATCCCGCTTCAATGGCCCATTTAGTATAGAATGTCAGGGTGGCTTTTACCGCATTGGTAAGGCTCACAGGATTAGTCAGCCGAAGTGTATTGAAATCACTTGATTGATAATCTCCGAAAGGAGAATCGGTAATAGACCCGGTCGGGGAATAATATTCAGTCGTGCTGATTCCCCAGTTAGAAGCATTCCAACCTGTCATGGTATTATTGTTTTGCGAAAGCACAATAGTGGGCTGTCCAAAATATTTTGTGAGCGTGTCCGAAATAACAAATTGGCCGTTGTCAACGTTGAGCAGAAACTTTACTTCAGCACCATAAAGAAGGCCGGCAGTGTTTAATGAAAATGAAATAGAATCAACAACTGTTTGAAGAACAGAAAGATTAGAAAAAACTTTTGGTGCACCTGTTGAGTTGACGTTAGCTGTTACTGCCGTCAGACTAACGGTGTAGCTCCCTGTGGTATCCAAGCCAAGCTGCTTTAGATCAAATTTTATGTGCCCGGTAGTAAGCGGGATCAGCGTTTGCGAGAGATCATGAATGACTGCATATTTTCCGAGTAATTGCGCAGCCGTAATATTCATGTACATACACTCCTGGCTCATACTGATGATCTCTGAGCTCGGAGGCCAGAAACCATTTGTTCCTACTTCGGGTGTCATTCCCAATATTTTTGGTTTCAGAGCCTGTTCGCCATACTGCCAATCATCTATGGTGCCATTGGTAATATAACCTACCGTCTGATCATCGGTGCCATAATTAAATTGATTATAGGTAGTAAGCAACTGTCCGTAATTTACAAACAACGCAGAATCGGGAGTATAAAAAGAAGGAATATAGCCCCACGGGTATATAAACAGGTTACCGAACGTGTGATAATTTAATGCAATTTTAAAATTCATCGTATTTATGAAGTCGCTTACAATTTGTGTTTCCGGCTCGGAGAAAGGTCCGGTGCCGCGATAAGTTTCATCAAAGGTAAAAGGAGAAGAACCATTATCATCATAGCCCCAGTTATAACCGTAATTCCTGTTCAGGTCAACACCCCATTCACCGTCAAGGTTGTCGCGCCTGTTTTTACGCCACATGCCGCCACCGGTAGGATCCGTCATTTCGTTATACAGGTATCCATCCGGGTTAACACATGGAATAAAATAAAGTTCGCTGTTGTTTACAACATTTTGGATTTGCACATCCGTTGCATAGTTTTCCAGTAAATACCACATGTAAAAAATCAACTGTGAAAGGCTTTCCGGTTCGCGGGCATGATGAAGTGCGTTATAAAGCATTTGTGGCTCAGGTTCACTGACCGTTGGATTATCCGAAATCTTTACATAGTAGATAGGATTTCCTTCAATACTCGTACCGGTGCCTATTTGCTGGCGGATAGTGATAAGGTTAGGGAAATTACTGAACATGCTGTCCAGGTTGTCCAGCATTTCCTGGTAAGTCAGGTATCCGCCCATCGAACCCAGCGAAAAATGAGAAGGGACAGGATAAACAGGAGCTCCACTTCCTCCATTGCACCCAACACTTGTAATTTTATTTACAGAAGTTGCACCGGTTTGTTCGCGATAATATTTGGAGACATCGTTAATTAAAATTTCTGTTTTGAAACCAGCCTGCTGCACTTTTGCAAACTCCCTGTCGCTCAAATCCGTGATGAGCCAAACACCTTTTCGAAGATCGCCATGGTCGGTTTCGATTCCAAGACGCGAAAGGTTAAGGAGACCTTTTTGGCCGGTATAAATTTTTACGCGGTTATAATTTTCTCTTGTTGGTTGCGCAGCAGCCGTCATCGCTGAAACAATAACGAGCAGGCTTAATAAATTCTTGTAAAATTTTAGCATAGTTTACATTTATATTTTGTATGACAAAGATATGGAGATTGAATAGATGATTTTCTACCCGGTTTAAATAATTCAGCAACCCAAACATTCATCCGTTTTCGATCCATGTACGGTACTTCTTTTCAACATTTTCAACTTGCCTGTTCAAAGGCGATTCATACACCCGGAAAGCAGCTATCATTGAATATAAAAATGAAGGATACAACTGGTGAAAAAGCCTTGTGAATGAGCTTTCGAGGTGCCAGTTTAAATCAAGCGGGGTAAGAAGGTAAATTAAAAAATATCCGGCCAGAACAGTAATTGTTACTTTGAAGCCAAATGATTTAAAATAGCTTCTTTGAAAAAAGATTAGTATAATAATAACCGGCAGCAGAAAAAAGTGATCGGAAACAATTATGTTACAAAAAAAAACTATAATAGTTTTATATCTTTCAGCATCCATCAGCTTGTAAAAAGATTCCGAAGAATAAATTGCAGCGAGATCATTGGCGGGAGCATAAAAAGATTTGAAAATAAAAATCATAACAAGGGGAATTAATGATCCCAAAATATATTTTTTTATTGCCGTCACGTTTCGAAAATTTGCAACAATAACATAAAACGAAAATGCAAAAAAGTAAAGAAGCCCCTCATTTTTTATCCAGCCGCACAATGCAGCAAAAAATCCGGCAAGAAAAAAAATATCTGCGTTTTTATTATTGCTGAAATACATCATCATGAGTGGTAATAAATAAAAAAGCCCGAGCAGCGAATCGGCATATTGCGAGGCAGCACGTGAAATAAAATTATAGTTGACACATACCAGGATGAAAAAAAGTATCCCGCCTGTTTCAAACTTATTCGACTTAAAAGAAGAATATGCCGAAAGTGGAATTGCCAGGAATACAATATATGCTATGATGGCCGGAACAATAGGCTGAGCGCTGCCCATGCATCTCCAGAACATTGCGATATATGAACTTAGCATCAAAGGATAATCAGGATGCGACCAGGCGATAGTATTGGTTAAATAATTTCTCCAGGAGTTTTCAAATATGAGAAATTTGGCATGCATATCCCATATAGCGAAAGCATCCCAGCCTGCACCCCACCTTTGTGAGAAGCCGGTAAAAATATACGAAGAAACAAAAATCAGCAACAAAACTACAATCGCCCTTTTGTTTAATATTTGTAAAAAATCTGTTTTAAATAATTTGAAAAAATCTGTTCCGCTGAAAATTATAAAGCAAACCGGGCATAGAGTAATTACAGATAAAAAAATTATTTCGTTCATACCTGTAATTACACTGATAAAATATACAAAAGCAATGAGAGAAATTACGGAAAAAAAGGAAATTATAAGTCCTGATAATTTACCTGATGCTAAAAGCTCCTTTTTATTTAATATTGAAAATAAAGCGAGTGTTGCAGCAAAAATATTTATCAGAAGTATGCTGACAGCCATCAATTTATTTCCTCAGTAAAATAATGTGTACATTGTGATCGCTGAGTTCACAGAGTGTATCTGCCATACCTATCCTGATACTTTCCCTGGTTGCATCTTCAATGATAAGGACAGTGTCATTTTCCAGATCCCAGGTAACCACTTTCGGAACCATTACAAATTGAGCTTTATAATATATGTCTTTGGCGTTATCCATATTGGTGGCAAATGAAATGGTGGAATTATCAGGCACAATTTTTTTAACAGGTCGTAATATCCTGTCGAAGTCATCCATATTAGTGCCGGCTGCCGATATTGCGATCCAATGTTTAAGCATCAGAGACGAAATGCAGGTTAACAATAACAGGGAAATCAGCGGGAATAAAAACTTTCTCATGTTCCGCTGCTCTTAGCTGGACTTACACAATACTCCTTCATTTCAGGATGATACGCATGCATGCAAATCTATTATTTTTATTCGCTCAGATTCAATCCGTAATTTTGTACTTTGATACTATTAAAAGAAACGATGTGTGAAGAAGAACCAAATTCAGCAGGTATTGCCACCCGTCATAAAAAGAAAAATTCAGAGTATTGGAGAAATAAGATTTAGTAACGCGCAACCATTTTTTAATTTTGCAGTAAATAGCTTTTATGAATATAGAAACTTTAGGGCATGCAGCATTGTTGCTTCGCGATGATGATAATCAACCGGTTCTTTTGACGGATCCCTGGTTAAAGGGATCATGTTACTGGCGAAGCTGGTGGCTGCAGAATTATCCTTCGGATGCTGAATGGGAAGAGGTAAACAGGGTGAAATATTGTTATGTAACGCATGAGCATCCCGATCATTTTCACACCTACACGATCAGGAAGATGAGTGATGAAATTCAGTTTTTTGCTCCGTTGCTTGCGGAAGATAATATTACGAAGTTTTTAACTGAGATTGGAAAGAAAGCAAAAGCGCTGGAGTATTTAAAATGGCACACGTTGGAAGTCGGGGGTCAGAAATCGGAAGCCGGAGATCTGACATCCGGCCTCCCACCTCCCATTCGCATATTAAGTATTCCATTGTACAATGACGACAGTGTTTTATTAATTGATACGCCAACAGCTTTTATTATTAACCAGAATGATTCCAAACCGCAGACGGGACAGTGGAAACAACTGAGAACTTTTTTAGACGAGCATTGCCCTGCCGACAAGAAAAGAATTTTGCTGAGCAGCTATTCACCGGCAAGCATCGTGAATAGTTTTTTAAAGAACTCGGAACGTATCAGCATGAAAGAGAAAAAAGACTATATCGAATACATCTGCGACAATTGCGATTTGCTCAAGATTGATTACTTCATGCCGTTCGCAAGCCAGGTTATTTTTTACCGCTCCGATTCCAACTGGGCAAACACGTTCAAAGTCGCGTTCAGTGATGCGCAGAAATACTGGAGAAGCCAGACAAAATTAGTCCCGCCTTATTCAAAAATTGATCTCACCACTTTTGCTGTAACGTCAAAAGATCCTGCAACCTATAACCATCATCCCGAAGTGTATATTAAAAAAGCAAAAGAGTTTGAGGCCCGCGATAAAGCAGCAGTCTTTACAAATGAAGATATTGAAAAGCTGAGACAGAAAATGAATCGTAACCGTTTTTTCTTTTGTATTTTATTTCCGCGCGGTTTCAGCTTCGACCTTGAAGACACTTTCATTTATTACAATCCATGGAGTGGAAAAATAAAACAGACCGCTGAAAAACGGAAGGGGCATTTTTCACTCATTATTCCCCGGCAGGCGTTAAAAGATGTGTTGGAGTTTAATCATTTTGGTGACCTGGGCATTACCATGTTTACGCTCATTGTATTGAATAAAGCGACTAATCCAAGAATGATTTATTTGTTTTTTATTGTCATCACCTTTCATGATTATAACCACACAAACAGCTTCAAAAATTTTATGAAATGGATGAGGGAAAACTGGAAGGTGCAGCGATGGAGTATTCCCGCATTGAATTGATTTCAGATTTTAAATTCCGGGTGGGGAGGCCACAGATTCACAGATTAAGAATTACGAATAAAAAAAGAAGTCACATCTACCGGGATCATTCCACCAACATCTGTAACGTTTTATTTTTTTAAACTCCAGAATCTGTGAATCTGTGGCTTCATTTTTTTAATTGTAATTGCTCAAATTCCCAATTGATCGCAGGCTGCCTCCGCAGCAATCTGCTCAGCTTTCTTTTTTGAAAAATCCTGCCCTGTTGCAATTTCTTTCTCATCAATTAAAAGCCTGACTTTGATCAGGCGCGTGGTAGAATTTTCTTCTACTGTTTCAAACACCACATTGTGTTTTTCTTTTTGTCCCCAGTTCAACACCTTGCTTTTAAAATTCAATTCAGTTGCTTCCATTTCATTCAGGTCAAGGTGAATGCTGATGATGCGATCAAGAATAAATTTTTGAGCGGCCTTATAACCTTTATCAAGGTAAATTGCACCGATGAGCGCCTCAAATGCATCGCCATACATTGATCGAAATCCTACAGTTGAAACATCTTTCTGCACCATTTTATCAATTCCGATTTTCATCGCAAGCGATTTTAAATTTTCGCGGCTCACAATTTTTGAGCGCATTTCGGTAAGAAAACCTTCATCGCGATAAGGAAATCGTTTAAAAAGCAATTCAGCAACAACAGACCCAAGCACAGCATCGCCAAGGAATTCGAGGCGTTCATTCGATAATTTTATTCCTTTACCGGTTTCCTTTGCAACGGACTTATGACTGAAGGCAAGCTTATAAAGGGAAAGATTATAGGGGCTTACCCCGGTTAAATTTTTAATAGCGGAAAAAAAATTTTTGTCTTTTGAGAATAGATACCGGATTGTTTTTAACGGCATTTGTATATATTGGGAATGCTGAAGTTACTGAGGATTAAATTTAAAAACCGTCCGTCATTCCACAATCGGACACTTCATTATTTTATTACGAAACAAACTTTTTAAAGATCACGGTTGCATTGTGCCCGCCAAAACCAAAAGTATTGCTCAATGCTGCCCTTAGTGTTCTTTTCTGTGCTTTATTAAACGTAAAATTCAACCGTTTGTCAAAAGCCGGATCATCAGTAAAATGATTGATGGTGGGAGGAATGGTGTCATTTACAACAGCAAGAATGGAGGCAATGGCTTCTACGGCTCCTGCAGCGCCCAGCAAATGGCCGGTCATGGATTTGGTGGAGCTGATATTTAAATTAAATGCATGATCACGGAAAATACTTTGAATGGCTTTTACTTCACTGATATCTCCTAAGGGCGTGGATGTACCATGAACATTTATGTAGTCAATGTCTTCCGGTTTCATATTGGCATCTTCTAATGCGGCTTTCATCACGTTTAAGGCTCCTAACCCTTCGGGGTGAGGGGCTGTAAGATGATACGCATCAGCAGACATTCCGCCTCCGACAAGCTCGCAATAAATTTTTGCACCGCGTTTTTTTGCATGCTCCAGTTCCTCGAGAATAATACAACCGCTCCCTTCGCCCATCACAAAACCATCCCTGTCAAGATCAAACGGACGGGAAGCTGTTTGGGGAGAATCATTTCTGACGGACAGTGCGTGCATGGCATTGAAACCTCCCACACCGGGCTCCACAATAGGAGCTTCTGAACCACCTGTTACAAAAACATCTGCTTTGCCAAGACGTAAATAATTAAAGCTGTCAATAATTGCATTGGTTGATGATGCGCAGGCAGAAACTGTTGCGAAGTTTGGGCCGCGGAAACCGAAACGCATAGAAATATGCCCGGACGAAATATCCACAATCATTTTGGGAATAAAAAAAGGATTGAACCGTGGTGTACCGTCACCTACCGCATAGTTTTTCACCTCATCATTCAGCGTTTGCAATCCACCAATGCCTGATCCCCAGATAACGCCAACGCGATCATGGTTTAATTCTTTAAAATCAAGAAGCCCCGCATTTTTTACTGCTTCATCAGAAGAAGCAATTCCGAATTGCGAAAAAGCATCCAGCTTTCGGGCTTCCTTCCGGTCAAGGTATTTGGAAACATCAAAGTTTTTAACCTCGCAGGCAAATCGCGTTTTGTATTTTGATGCATCAAATTTGGTTATAGGCCCTGCACCGCTTACACCATTAATCAATCCATTCCAGAAATCCGTCACTGAATTTCCCAAAGGAGTAAGCGCACCAAGCCCCGTAACTACAACTCGCCTGAATGTCATCAGCGGAAGAAAAATTTATTTTGCGTTTGCCTGAATATAATCAACTGCCTGACCTACAGTGCTGATCTTTTCTGCCTGATCATCGGGAATAGCAATATTGAATTCTTTTTCAAATTCCATAATGAGTTCAACGGTATCGAGCGAATCGGCTCCTAAATCGTTGGTAAAGCTTGCTTCGTTAGTAACTTCGTTTTCGTCAACGCCTAATTTGTCAACTATGATTGCTTTTACTCTTGATGCAATGTCTGCCATATTTTTAAAATTTAAGTTTTTTTAAAATTCAGGGCGCAAAGTAACAAATAAGGTGTTGAATATCAAAATGGGGGAATAAATGTTCAATGTTCAATGTTCAATGTTCAATGTTCCATTAATTTTGACGTTTAAACTTTATTTACTTGAAACATATTGCCATTTTCGCTTCGGGAGAGGGAACAAATGCAGAAAATATAATCAGGTATTTTCAACATGATAATGTTATAAAAGTTGCAGTTGTTTTATCTGATCAGAAAAATGCAAATGTTTTAAACCGCGCCTCAAATCTTCATATTCCCGCAAAGGCCTTTTCAAAGGATGATTTATACCATTCAGATTCAATTCCGGATCTGCTGATAGAATTGAAGATTGATTTAATTGTACTTGCAGGATTTTTAAAATTGATGCCTGAGAAAATCATAAAAGAATTTAAAGGGCGCATTATAAATATCCATCCTGCATTGCTTCCGAAATTTGGCGGCAAAGGAATGTACGGCATGCATGTTCACAGGGCTGTTCACGGGGCAAAAGAAAAAGAAACAGGTATTACGATCCATCATGTAAATGAGAAATTTGATGAAGGAGAAATAATTTTCCAGGAAAAATTTTCAATTGGTGAAAACGATTCACCTGAAAAAATTGTTGAGAAAATAAGAAAGCTTGAATTGAAATATTATCCTGAGGTAATCCGTAAAATGCTTTCTTAATTAAATTATTCAACCAGCACCACAATATTATTCTTCAACACTTCTATCACTCCGCTGTTAACGTCAAAAGATTGTTCGCCCTCTTTGGTTTTGATTTTTACTTTGCCTTTTGTCAAAGTAGAAATAATGGGGGCGTGATTGTTCAACACCTGGAATTGCCCGGCACTGCCTGGAACAAGGACTGAAGTTACTTCACCGGAGAAAAGTTTTTTATCAGGAGTTATAATATCAAGATGCATATTTTTAATTTGAAAATTTGAAAATGCGGGGATTTGAAAATTGAGAAATTAATTTTCAAATCTTAAAATCAGCACATCTTCAAATTAAGTTATTTTGCTTCAGCCAATAATTTCTTACCTTTCTCTATTGCATCATCAATGGTTCCCACAAGGTTGAATGCCGCTTCGGGATATTCATCCACTTCACCATTCATGATCATATTAAAACCTTTGATAGTTTCTTCAATAGGAACCAATACACCTTTTAATCCTGTGAATTGTTCGGCAACAAAGAATGGCTGTGAGAGGAAACGCTGCACGCGCCTTGCTCTTGATACAACAAGTTTATCTTCATCGCTCAATTCATCCATACCAAGAATGGCGATAATATCCTGCAATTCTTTATAACGCTGAAGGGTTTCTTTTACACGTTGCGCGCAGTTGTAATGCTCATCACCGAGAACGGCAGCAGAAAGAATTCTTGAAGTAGAGTCAAGCGGATCAACGGCTGGATAGATCCCCAGCTCGGCAATCTTACGGCTTAATACTGTGGTTGCATCAAGGTGGGCAAAGGTGGTGGCAGGAGCAGGATCGGTCAGGTCATCAGCAGGAACATACACAGCCTGAACGGATGTAATAGAACCGCGTTTGGTAGAAGTGATGCGTTCCTGCATGGCACCCATTTCAGTTGCAAGTGTGGGCTGGTAACCTACGGCCGAAGGCATACGGCCCAGGAGAGCTGATACTTCGGAACCGGCCTGCGTGAACCGGAAAATATTGTCAATAAAGAAGAGGATATCGCGGCCACCTGATTTTTCATCTCCATCGCGGAAATATTCGGCAACAGTTAATCCGGAAAGCGCCACACGGGCACGTGCACCGGGAGGTTCATTCATCTGGCCAAATACGAGCGTTGCTTTTGATTCCAGCAACTTATTAAAATCTACTTTTGATAAATCCCAGCCGCCTTTTTCCATAGAGTGTTTGAACTCATCTCCATAATTAATAACACCTGATTCTAAAAATTCGCGGAGCAGATCGTTTCCTTCGCGGGTACGTTCACCAACACCGGCAAATACGGAAAGACCAGCGTATGCTTTGGCAATATTATTTACCAATTCCATAATCAAAACGGTTTTGCCTACTCCGGCACCACCGAATAACCCAATCTTGCCACCTTTTGAATAGGGTTCAAGGAGGTCAATCACTTTAATTCCGGTAAAGAGAACCTGGATTTCCGTAGAGAGGTCTTCAAACTTTGGTGCTTCACGGTGAATAGGGCTTCCGTTTTCATTTGAAACAGGGCCGATACCGTCAATTGCCTGGCCGATTACATTGAATAACCTTCCTTTGATGGCATCTCCTTTAGGCATTTTAATAGCCATGCCGGTGGCAGTCACTTCCATTCCGCGCACCATCCCATCAGTCGAATCCATGGCAATAGCACGAACGGTATCTTCTCCGATGTGCTGCTGGCATTCGAGGACTACTTTCTGTCCGTCAGTCTTTGTAATTTCGAGGGCGTCAAGAATATTGGGAAGAACCGATCCATCCTGGTCAAATGCTACGTCAACCACGGGGCCGATTACCTGTACAATTTTGCCTTTATTTGTCATCTATTAAACTTTTTTCTAAGGTTTTTAAAAATCAGGGTGCGAAATTAACCAAAAAAAGATTTTAAAAAAGGAATTGCCTATCTTTTTAAAAAGCCGCCAACCAATTAACCGAATTAACACGAATCAGAAAGAATTTATTGGGGAATATTTGTGTAATTTGTGGCGCTTTTTGATAATTTTCTATTTTGAAACTTTACAACTCCATTGATGAATTTACAACGCTGAAGAATGCTGTTGTTACCATAGGTACATTTGATGGAGTCCATATTGGCCATCAAAAGATAATTAAGAGAGTGAATGAGATTGCACAGGCAACGGAAGGTGAATCGGTGGTGCTGACTTTTTTTCCGCATCCGCGTATGGTTTTGCACCCGGATGATCATGGACTGGTACTGTTGAATACTCCTGAAGAAAAAAAAACGTTACTGAGGTATTATGGGGTACAGCATTTAATTGTGCACCCGTTTTCGCAAAAGTTTTCGCGAACTTCGGTAACGGAATACGTGAGGGATATGCTGGTGAATAAAATAGGGACAAAGAAGCTGGTGATCGGGTATGACCATCATTTCGGGAGGAACAGGGAGGGTACGCTCAAAGATTTACAGGAGCTGGGAGCGGTTTACAATTTTGAGGTGGAGGAAATTCCGGAGCAGGATATCAGGGATGTGGCCGTGAGCTCGACCAAAATAAGGAATTCGTTATTGGAAGGTGATGTGAGCACTTCAAGGGAGTTTTTGGGACATGATTATAGTTTGAGCGGGATTGTGGTAAAGGGAAAAGAGCTTGGAAGGGTGCTCGGATTTCCGACTGCAAATATTCATATTCCTGAAAATTACAAACTGGTTCCCGCCAAGGGTATTTATGCGGTGCAGGTTGCAATTCAAAATTCAGAGAAACTTGAGATCGGAATGTTAAGCATCGGCACACGCCCGACTTTTGATGACGGGGAGATTTCCATTGAGGTGAACATTCTTAATTTTGAGAAAAATATTTACGGTGAAAGGATAACGGTGTTTTTTAAGGAGCGGCTGAGGGATGAAGTAAAGTTTGATTCAGCGCAGGACCTGGTGAAGCAGATGGAGAAGGACAGGGAAGAGACGGTGAGGTTATTGAAGGATTAAATTGTCCCGAAGGGATGCCTTCGGCATTAAATTGTTAAATTGTCCCGAAGGGATGCCTTCGGCATTAAATTGTTAAATTGTTGAAGTGTTTTAGCAGAGTTTTTTTTATTGTTTTAATCAGCGCTTTTTTTTGCGGCTTTGGTTTGCACGGACAGAATATCCTGGAGCCGGAAGAGCTGAAGATGGCCAGGACTTTTGAGAGTATGGAGGAGGCGATGCAGCAGCCTGATTCGGTAATAAAATTGGATTTGAGCAGGAGCAAGCTTACGCAGATTCCGGCTGAAGTGTTTACGCTGCCTAACCTGCAATGGCTGAATTTGAGTAAAAATAAGATTAAGGTTATACCGGCTGATATTGAGAAGTTGAAAAGCCTGCAGGAACTGGATGTAAGTAATAATGACCTGACGCAGCTTCCTCCGCAGATTGGAGAACTGCTCCATCTTACAAAACTAAAATTAAACAAGAACGAGATTACTTCGCTGCCACCTGAAATCGGCAACCTGATACACCTGGAAGTTTTTGAAATGTGGAATAATGAGCTGGACACTATTCCCGATGAGGTGAGACACCTCGTAAGGTTGAAAACGTGGGAATTGCGGGGCATCCTTTTTTCGGATGAGAAACAAAAACATATCCATTCGCTGCTGCCGGAGACGAAAATTTATTTCAGCCCGAGTTGCGCATGCAAGCAATAAGGAGAAGTTAAAGTTCACTGGTTATCGCTAAAAGCTTACGATAAAAAAATTCTCCGGAGAGATTTGTGGCATTTTTGATATTCTGCCGAGCTTAGCGAGGGAGGAAAAAACTTTTAAATATTTTTCTGAATCAGTTTGATAATTCAGAAAAATGTCTTTACTTTCGACATGTTCAATTCATACCCGACCCGTAAATAAAGTAATCCTGGAATTCAATTTTTATTTACGATGATGAAAGACGCATTCCCCGTAGCTTTTATACAGGTTTGATACTGAACAGGAATTTAAATCATTAATTATCCTACCCGGAAAAAATGATTCAGAGAATTGGTTCTATCGGCAGAAAAACATTCCTTATTGTAACATTCATTGTTGCAGTCTGCCTGGTTGCAAAAGCGCAGATCGTCAAAACCGAAAGTTTCGATAATAATTTTGCAGGGACCACTTTTCCGAATTCTGAATTACCTTTCGGATGGACACAGGGAAAAATAATTCCGAGCACGGATTTCAACAATTACTGGGACCGTGTGAATACCGGTATCCTGCCAACATGCGGTGTTCATAACGGAGCAGGAATGATGAGATTCCGCTCAAATTATATTACCAATGCCGGTGAGCAGGGTTATCTTATTTCAAGACCTTATGATCTCAGTGCTCGACCTGCCGGCACCAGCTCTAACGTCAGATTCTGGCTTTTCCGCGAAGCAACATCTGGCAATGACCAGTTACAGGTGATGGTCAATAATGCTGCATCCATTACAGGAGCTTCTTTGGCACTCCCGGATACTGCGGGATTATTTGCAACTATTCCGCGTCCCTGCGGCTCCGCCCCTATGCAGGCTTGCGGAACATGGCAGTTGTGGGGTTTCCAGATTCCGGCCAACACATGGAGCATAAATAATTTATATGTAATTATAAAAGTACAGGATGCAGGCGCTGCGGGTGCAAATGTTTATCTCGATGATTTTTCCATTGATACGTATCCCAGCGCACAACTATTTAATTCAATGGGTCTTGATTTCCAGAACCAGGCTAATATAACCAGTGTTGTTCCAACTTCTAACAACTGGATTATCGGATGCAGAATCACGGTAACCAATGAAGGTTCACAGTGCGGAGCATTGGGGGCGTTTACTTTCACTCATAATGGAAGTACCGACCCGGGATGGGACATAGCTAACTCCGGTACCGGTGGCGTTAAGCTATGGTGGACCGGAGGAACGAATGTTTTTTCGACCAGCAATGCAATCCAGGTGGGTGCATACTCCGGTGCGGCTTTCCCGGTTCCGAATTTTACTATTATACCAACAATCCCTGCACCGTACAATGGCCTGTTAAATGGAAATAATTATTTCTGGCTTACTTACGATATTGCTTTTTTGTCGTCCTCAGGTCATTTTGTAGATGCTGATTTTATTTCTGCAAACCTGGGATCGTGCGGAACTCAAATATGCGGAGGATTCGGATGCTCCCTTCCCGGGGCCCGAATGCTGGGATTTACCGGTTGTGTGCCTGGATATATGTTCGGGACCGTCTGTATTTGGGGCACCTACGTTACTAATGACTATATAAAGCATGTAATATGCGCGGGCGATCCGGCTTCCCCTCCCGGAATTAATAATGATCATAATGACCAGGGCCCTAATTATCCGGGTTCAGGAATGGGAGATCCATGTGTCCCTGCCGGAGGTTGCCAGGGAGGGCCCTGCCCGTTCAGCGCACATCCTCCTGATTATGAAAATTTCTCAACAGCACCTGTGCCGGCTTTATGCTCCGGAGGAGGACTTAGCACCCGCACCGCAGTATTTGTCTCCACAGCTGTTTCACCACCAACGTATAATATCAGCGTCCAATGCGGAACATGGTATGGAAGTAATTTTATAGGTGCATGGATTGATTTTAACCATGATGGTGCATTTTCAGATAATATGTGGACTATTCCGGGAGGAGAAAAAATATTTCAATCTACTGCAATGAATGCCTTAACGTGGCAGAATGGCAACTTCCAGGTACCTGTAACCGGGTATTATGGAAGTACCATATTGCGGGTGAGAGAACAATATGGAACACCAAATATCACTGCATGTGTAGTAGGTTACTATGGTGAAGTGGAAGATTATACTGTTGTTATAAGACCTGACTGCAGCCCACAGTATGCAGGATGGAAAATATGGCTTGGATACACTGATGACTGGAATTTGAATTCAAACTGGTGCGGTGGTGTTCCCACTATCAACGATAATGCACTTATCGGGGGACAAGGCGCAGCATCGTTTAACCGCGGAGCGGGTACATATCATCCGGTGATCAGGTCAGGAGTTAATGCCACAACAAAAAAATTAGTACTCCTGAATGATACGGTGGAGATTAATGCGCCCGCACCGGGTTCACTTCGAATATCCGATTCACTTTCTATCGGAGTTTCAACCACACCCAATACCAGCGCATTAATAGTTGATTCAAGCCATTCAGCCCAGGCTATTGTATCCAATGGTGTAAATGTCAATCCCGCCTTCCTGCCATTCAGAGCAAGCTTCAGAGAGCAGAAAATGCAGCTTATGTATAAAACATCAGAGTTGACAGCATTGGGAATGCAGAATGGAGATATTATAGACCAGGTAACTATACCCATAAGACAACGCGGTTCAACTATGGCCTACCCGGCCAGCATTAAAATGTATTATTCAAATAATAATGCAGCGTATCCGAATTTCATCACTGTTGGTTTTACATCCCCTCCTCCTGTGGCACCAACGACCTGCACTGCATTTCAGCAAACAATACCGGTAAATGTATTCAGCGGAACGATTGATTTCACAGGGATTCCGCTTAACGGAAATGGAAATGGTACAGTTAATCTTACTACTCCATTTACTTTCAACACTTCAGGAAATTATCCATTGATAGTTGAAATCTGCTATTCGATTCCTGCAGGCGCGGGAGCTAATGATCTGACCTGGCAAACACAAACAACGGGCTTCAGATCTGTGCTGCTTCTTGCAAATCTCGGAGCTTATTCGGTCCCTGCATGCAGCTGGAACAATACTGCCCCTAACGGAACTACGCTTACACAACGACAGGTAAGTGATTTGCGTCCTAATCTTACTTTTATTTATCACAGGCTATATACCGTTTATCCTATCAATATGGAAACCAATGGAGCTGCAACAGCGCAGTGGGTGAATTACGGAAACTTTATTCCGGCAAACAGTGTTGTAACTTTTATGGGGAGTGCCGCCCAAAATATTGACGGAATAAACAACACAACATTTGATGAGCTTAAAATAAATCATACAGGGGCCGGATTTACAAGACAGGTAAAACCCATCACTGTGAATGACAGATTGTGGCTTCAAAACGGAAGGCTGATCCTCAATCAGCAAACGTTAACCATCAAAAATGGAACTGCAGCCGGAATTACTCAACTGGCTCCTAACACCGGTTATTTATATAGTGAGGATCTGCCTCCTAACTATGGAAAAGTGAACTGGCAGATAGGAACAAATACGGGTCCGCATGTATTTCCATTTGTTTCATCAAATTCCAATACACCCATTCCATTTACCTATACGGCCACATCCGGCAGTTCTGATATAACGCTCGGAACTTATTACCCTTCCGCCAACCCTCCTGCATTGTTACCATTACCTGCCGGTGTAACTACAATCAACAGCTATAATAACCCAAACGTAAGTGATGCTCCGAATATGGTAAAGAGATTCTGGATATTAACTAACCCTTCTGCGGCTACCGCAGATTTGACTTTTTCATGGGCTAATACATCGGAAGCGCCAGCAAACGGTGCAGCGCCTTTGCTCGTAAGCCAGCGTTGGAATGGTGTACCTACTGCCTGGGCCGGGCCCACAATCGGGCAAATGAATCCAACTCTCACCACGGTAGTGGCACCCGGCATAAGCAATTTTAATTCTGTATGGGCATTGACCCGGCAACCCGAACCCCTGCCGGTCTCATTACTTGAGTTCACAGCTAAGGCAGAAAAGGATCATGTGAGGCTGGATTGGGTAATGACATCTGAAAAGGATGTAGACAAATATACTGTTGAAAGAACCCCGGATGCTTTTAACTATACCTGGATAGCTGATGTTGAAAGCCACGGCCACGGCAGTACGTTAATGAAATATACAGCATATGATCCTGACCCGTTACCGGGGCTCCAGTACTATCACCTGAAACAGATTGACAATAATGGCGAAGAGATCTTGTCAAAATTAGTTCCCGTTACTTTTGGCCAAACGACCCTGTTTGAAATCATAACTATTATTAATTATGCTGACGGATCGTTTGATATTCTTTTTAACTATAACAGTGATCTTCCTTATTCGTATAAACTTGTTGATATGGTTGGAAACATTGTATCGGTAAAAGAAAATATCAAGTCAGTAAAGGGTACTAATTCCATACATATTAAAAACCTTCCTGCGTCAGCGGTTTATTTTATAACAGTAAATAACCAAATAGAAACAGCAGGAAAAAAAGTTTTTAAGTATTAGTCGTTCGTTTAAGGCTTATGCTATAAAGCATAAGAACTTGCCTCACCTTATTAAGGTGATCCTGCCTTCAAAAGTTTTCTTTTTCAGTTCGCCACTGTTAAACTTAGCTACAAAAATATAAGTCCCCTCAGGGGCTTTGGTATTTGATGCCTGCATTTCGCCCTTCCAGGGTTTTAACAAACTATTCGTGTAAAAAACTTTCCCGCCCCAGCGGTTCCATATTGTCATTTCAAATCCGGGCAGGGCATGTCCTGTGGGCGCGAAGAAATCATTTTTTCCGTCACCGTTGGGTGTAAAAGAATTGGGGAAATAAACCGTGGATACTTCTTCTACTTCCAGCGAATGCGTGATGGAATCCACACATCCGTCATCGCTGGTGGCAATGAGCTGTATATCATAGTTGCCGGCATTGAGATAAGTATGATGAGCAAATTGTTCATTGCTGAATGTGGTATCACCAAAATTCCACGCCCAAATTGTTGTATTTAAGGATTGATCTATAAAATCAAAAAACGGGTTAAGTATAGTGGCATTCTCTGGTTTGATGGCAAATTCAGGAACAGGCAATGCATCCACAATGATGGTGTGGGAAACAGTTCGTGGTGTAGAGCATGAATCGCTAACCGTAACCGTATACGTAGTTGAATTCGTTGCAATAAAAGAATAAGAAGTATCCGTTCCTAGATTATTGTCCCATGTGTAATAATAAGGTCCGTTATTCCCTCCTGAAACTGCTATATGAAGGAAAGCATCTTTGCCATAGCACAGTTCATCCGTTCCTGTAATAACAGGATCTAATGGCGGAAGCCTGTCAATAATTATAAGGTTGGAAGAAACAGGGTTTACTGAAGGGCAATGAACGCTTGAAGTTAAAATGCATTGGAGCGTATCATTGTCTTGTAACTGTGCTGTAACTAATGTATCGTTGTTTGGGGCAACATTGGCTCCGTTTACCTGCCACTGATAGAACGGATTCAGACCTTCATTACCAAGTAAGGCAGCGTAAGTAATTACTTTTCCGTCACAAAATTGCCCGGCAGGGTTAGCCGATATACTAATAGCCGGAGTGAGAATCGGGTCTACAAGTGTCGTGATCAGGTTAGAAGTGTCCATAGGCGGCAGCACACAAGGCGCATTCGATGTCAGTATCACGCTTATAACATCTCCGTTGTTAATGGTAGAAGAAGAAAAAACACTTGTATCACTGCCTACATTAATTCCGTTTATCATCCATTGAAAATGCGGGGAAGTACCACCGTTGATTACTACTGCATTATAGGTCATCGGTGTTCCGTAACATATAACACTGTTAGTGCTTGCCCCTATAATCACGTTGGGTGTAAGATTCGGCAGCACATGAATGGTCTTAAAATTTGAATATGCACCTGGTGTAGTATAGCAGGGAATGCTGGTAAACATTTGCACGCGTATAACGTCAAGATCATTCAGCGAAGAAGAAGAAAAGGTACTGCTGTTAGTTCCGGCAGGAACCCCGTTGACCGTCCATTGATAGACAGGGTTGCTTCCGCCATTAACAGGTGTGGCGGTATATATAACATTTCCACCGGGACATATTGTATCAACTGAAGAAACAATAGTTACCCACGGTGTGAGAAGAGGATTCACGACCATGATGATCATGTTCGAACTTGCATCCGGGGTTGTGAGACAATTTGCATTAGAAGTTAATTGCACCTGAACTGTATCTCCTGTCTGCAGGGTGTTAGTTGAGTAGGTATTTTGATTGGCTCCGACATTTATTCCATTCACCGTCCACTGGTAAGAAGGATTTGTTCCGCCATTTACACTATTAGCCGAAAATATCACATTTGCTCCGTCACATACAGGATTCGCAGGATTGGATGCAATAGCTACTGCCGGTGTGACAATTGGTAAAATGGTCATGACAATATCATTGGATGTACCTGATGCCGGTGAAACACAAAGGGCATTTGAAGTGAGCACAACAGTAATTATATCTCCATCAACCAGTGTTGAGGAGGAAAAGGTGGCGGCATTAGTTCCCGCATTCAACCCGTTTATTTTCCATTGGTAGTTTGGGGTCGTCCCACCGTTAACAGGGGTGGCAGTAAATGTTACATTGGTCCCATCACAAACAGAATCAGAGGGGGATACAACAATAGTCACGGAAGGTGTTATTAATGGATTTACTGTCATTACCAAATTGTTGGAGTTAACAGTTGCCGGAACAGCACAATTTGCATTAGAAGTCAAAATAACTTTTACAATGTCACCATTGGAAAGGGTTGAAGAGGAAAAGAACGGGCTGTTTGTTCCCACATTAATTCCATTCACCTGCCATTGGTAATTGGGAATGGTGCCACCGTTAACCGGTGTTGCGGTAAAGGTGACATTTGTTCCAAGACAAATAGCTCCAGCGGGTACTGCAGCAATAGACACAGCAGGCGTTACCAGCGGAGTAATATTAGCAGTGATCGTATTTGAATTTCCACTTACAGGCGAAACACAGGTTCCGTTTGAGGTCATATTAACACGTACCTGGTCTGCATTAACTAAGGTTGAGATTACGAAAGAGGTCGAATTAGTTCCGACATTCGCTCCATTTTTCTTCCATTGGTAAAATGGTGCTGTTCCACCATTAACAGGCGTTGCAGTAAAAGTGACAGGGGTTCCGAGACAAACCGGGAAAGGAGGATTTACTATGATGCTAACCGATGCAGCGACCACAGGAGTTACTACCATTACAATATTATTGGAAATTGCCGTGGGTGTGGTGGCACAACTGGAATTGGATGTCATCACCACGCTGACTACATCACCGTTAGCCAGTGAACTGGATGAAAAGACACTGCTGTTGGTTCCGACATTGATCCCGTTTATTTTCCATTGATAAGAAGGAGAGGTTCCGCCAAGCACAGGAGTTGCAGTAAAGATAACATTATCTCCCGCACAAATTCCACCGGAAGGGTTTGCTGCAATACTGACACTTGGAGAAGTCGGAGGGTTTACAACCATCACAATCGTATTAGACGCTGCAGTAGGAGTAGTTACACAGATGGCATCCGAAGTCATTATAACCTGGACAACATCACCATTTGTCCATGTGGAAGAAGTATATGTACTGCTGTTGGTCCCGGAATTTAATCCATTAACCTGCCACTGGTATGTTGGAAGAGCCCCGCCATTAACAGGAGTTGCAGTAAACGTTACAGTCGCCCCCGGGCATATAGGGCCAGTAACATCAGGTGCAATGGTAACAGACGGAGTCAGTGTCGGGTTCACCGTCATTGTAATGGAATTCGAGACAGCAGCAGGGCAGTTTGCGTTAGATGTGAGTGATACACTTACGATACTGCCCATCGTTAAAGTAGAAGAGGAATAAGTAGGACTGTTAGTGCCCACATTTAATCCGTTTACCTGCCACTGGTACACGGGGGCAGGCCCCGGATTAACCGGTACTGCAGTGAATGTTACATTAGTTCCGCTGCATATTGGCCCTGCAGGATTAGCAGTTATACCTACATCGGGTGCTAAAAATGGATTTACAGTAATGACAAGAGGGTTTGAATTTGCAACAAAAGTTGTTACGCACACTGAATTAGAAGTCATAATGCAGGTCACAATATCTCCGTCATTAAGTGTAGTTGATGTAAATGTATTTGAATTAGTCCCGACATTAATCCCGTTTATCTGCCACTGATATTGAGGAGAAGTTCCACCGAAAGTGGGTGTGGCAGTAAATGTCACACTTGTACCCTGGCAGATGGGCCCCGGAGGATTAGCTGCAATGCTCACGGCCGGTGCAGGGGGTCCAGCAGCGGGATTTACCGTGATCGAATATATCTGGTTCGTTTGCTGTGGCGGGCATCCGTTGTCAAGCACGTTTACATTAAACTGGTAAGGTGCGGGACGGGCCTGATTGCAATCTGTGCTCCAGCAAAATTGGCTGGTTACAATTCCGTTTCCGCTTGCATTAGCAAGCGAAGCAGGCGGATTTACAATAGCTGCATTAAAAATAGTTCCTGTTGAAGTCAGCCAGAGGCTGTCGCCATTAGGATCAGTAAAGGTAATGGGAAAACATAATGTCTGCCCCTCATTAATCGTATAATTAGTAATTCCGCTGCCGTTAACAGTAGATAAAACCGGAACATTATTAGGAGGACAGGGAATAGCTATGAGCTGCAAATCTCTTCTGACAGATGCAATGAGGACATTGTTCCTGTATTCTTTAATTTCAATCACCACCACAAAAAATCCCTGGTTGGGAATGTAATATTTAGTTTGCCCCGTATTGATATCAATATTGGCATACCCACCTGCTCCGAAAGGTTGTGCAACGGAATAGCCTGGATTGTATAAAGAATTCGGGACAGACCATACATAAGGATTATTATCAATCTGCGGATCAGGCACCGGTATTCCGGTAGAAGAATAACCGATATATGGAACTTCAAAAGAATACTGCAATACATCACCATCCGGATCAACGGCATTGTTTACAACCGTTATAGTGTCACCGGTACACACAAAAGGCACGGCAACATCAGCAAATACCGGTGAACTGTTTATTACCGGATTTGGAGGAATAAAGCAATAATAATTCTGCCCTATTGAACCCGGGTTGCTGAGATTGGCAATATTCCCGTTGCGGCAGCATCTTTCTACCATAAGGTGGTAGCCTCCTGTACTTGCAGGTAAAAAAATATCCGCTTCATAAATCCCTTCTTCCACACAAACGGTTGAACTGAAATTACAGTTTGAATTAGGATTAGGAGGAGTAATAAACTGCTGAACGGTAACCGGCATATTATCTGTTTCAAACCAGGCTTTATCAGCATCAGGAAGAGAAGGATCCTGGAGGTAAACACCCAGCATCATGGAAGGGTCCAATGGAGCAGTTCCCCCTGCTATCGGATCACAATAACGATAAATCTTTAAAGTAACATGATATTGAGAATTAACACCACTTGGCCCGATATATTCATATGTAAGGCTTCCGCCCATAAGGTGCGTTGCAACAGCATTCTGGCGGATAAGGAAAAAAATAAGAAGGAAAAGAGTCAGGCTGGTTCTTTTCATTTAATCAGGTCGGGGCTTAATAAAAACCAAATTTAAGCATAAAAATTGAAACCATGAATGAATAAAACAAAAAAAACTAAATCTAATATTAAAGTATTATGTCCATGAATTAAAGACAGAAGAATAGATTTTTAACTTTGCGATCTTATAAATTTTCCGGACCCGTAGTTCAACCGGATATCCCGATGACAATCGGGACGGTTCTGTTGGTTGGGTTTATAACAAAAATTAATAATTTGAAAAAATAACTGGACCCGTAGTTCAACTGGATAGAATGACAGATTCCGGTTCTGTTGGTTGGGGGTTCGAATCCCTCCGGGTTCACTGATAAAATTAAGTGCTGAATAGTAATATTCAGACATTTTGGAAAATATTATTTTCGCCTCCTTATTAAAAAATTCTGACTTCCCAAATCAATCCATTTTATGAGAATATTAAAAATTATCGGAATAGGATTATTGGCAATCATTGCCTTGTTGCTTATTGTGTCATTCTTTCTTCCATCCACAGTGCATGTGGAACGTTCAATTGTTATCAATGCACCCGCAGAAATTGTATTCGATGAAGTGAATACGTTGAAAAAATGGGAGCAATGGTCTCCATGGGATAAAATGGATCCTGGCATGGAAAAAAATTATTTTGGCCCGGAATCAGGCACGAACGCTGGATATTCGTGGAAAGGACCCAAAACGGGAGAGGGAAAAATGACCGTTACAGACAGCAAGCCAAACGAACTCATTGCCACAAGGCTCGATTTTGGAGGAATTGGAGCAATGAGTGACTATCATTTTGAACCCGCTGAAGGAGGCGTAAAAGTCAAATGGACATTTGATTCTGATAAAACAAACAACCCGATGTTCAGGTATATGAATGTAATGATGAACAGCATGCTTGTAAATCAGTTTGACAGCGGACTTGTTGCCATAAAAAGAATTGCGGAAAGCATGCCACCACCTGTAAAAAAACCAGAATAATTTTTTGTTGTTTTCAAACGTATGCTTTACTTCTAAGCGAGGCTAATTGTTTGAAAAGCTCCATTTCTTTGGCTGAAAGATTTTTTGGCATTATGATTTTTACTTTTGCATAAAGGTCGCCAAACATTCCCGGTTTATCATACTTTGGCATTCCGAGCCCTTTTAACCTGAGCACGGCTCCGTTCTCTGTTCCTTTTGCAATATCAACATTGATTAACCCTTTTAAAGTTCGGATCGGAGCTTTTCCTCCCAGTATTGCCGGATAAAGCTCAATGGGAATATCACAATATAAATCATCGCCTTTCCTTACAAAATGCGGGTGAGCTGCAACATGAACAAATGCATGGATGTCACCCCGCTGACCGTTATGGCCACTCCGCCCGCCTTTACCTTTGATGCGTAACTGCTGACCGTCATATGATCCCTGCTTTAATTTTATCTGCAATTTTTCACCATCTGTTTCAAATTGCCTTACGGTGCCGGAATATGCTTCTTCAAGTGTTATATTTATATCGAGCCTGTAATCTGCTCCGCGCGCAACGCGGCCGCCACCACTCTTTCCATTGCCACTCCTTCTTCCAAATCCTCCTCCGAATATCTGTTCAAAGAAATCAGAAAAGCCGCTGCCGCCAAAATCAAATTCCGTTTCCGTTTCATAAGTGCGCGAGCCTCTTCTTTGCTGCTGTTTGAATTGTGACCAATCAAAGTCGTTCGGGTTTGCCCCTGTACGTTCATAGCTTTTCCAATTCTCTCCTAATGTGTCATATTTTTTTCTTTTTTCAGGATCGCCAAGCACTTCATTGGCTTCATTGATCTCTTTGAATTTTTCCTCAGCCTGCTTGTTGCCGGCATTTTTATCAGGATGATATTTTACAGCGAGCTTGCGGTATGCTTTTTTTATTTCCTCTGCCGAAGCGTTTTTATTTACTCCGAGGGTTTTATAATAATCCTTATATTCCATTTACGTGATGTATGATTTATTCCGAAGGGACTCCTTCGGAGCAATTTAAAAACTTATGCCCGTTATGCGGTTTGATGCTTTATAACAAAATTAATTAATTGATCGAGAGGAATGGCTGCACGTTCACATGCATCGCGAATATCGTCACGCGAAACATTGGCTGCAAAAGTTTTTTCTTTGAACCGTTTCATTACTCCTTTTAATTCCATTCCTTCATATCCATTCGGGCGCATTAAAGAATATGCATGGATCAACCCTGACAATTCATCAAAGGCGTAAAGCATTTTATCCATTTTGGCTTCCGGTTCAACCCCGAAATATCGCGGGCCATGTGATGCAATGGCATGAATCACTTCAGGGTCAACATTCCTTTTTTCAAGTTCTTCAATGATGCGCTTGCAATGTTGATCGGGCCATTGATCCCAGTCGGCATCGTGAAGCAGTCCTGCAATCTCCCATTTTAATTGTTCGCGTTCATCAAGATGTTCCATTTCATCGGCCCACCTTTTCATCAGGTGCGCTACCTGCTTCATGTGTAATTTAAGGCGGTCATTCTTTACCCAGTCATTCAGTAATTGATTCGCCTCTTCAATGGATATTATATTTCCGGTATTTTCGGTTTTGCCGAACTGCGATCTTCCTATTTCATGTGTTAACATATTATGATTTGGGCTGTCTGATGTACGATGTGCGATTTCTGATATTAGTTTTCTTCCGTCAAAAATAACAAATCATCAATTCTTATTGAATAATTTTGAATGCTGTTTCCAAATCGTAAATCTAAAATCTAAAATCGTTCATCAAAAAATGCCCCACCAGTTTTTCGATTGCAGGGTGATTGACATCATTAATGAAACGGATGTTGTCAGGCGATTTTTTATTAAGACACCGGATGAAATGTATTTTACGTTCACTGCCGGACAGTTTGTACGGCTTGATCTGCCTGTTGATGGCTATGATATTAACAGAAGCTATTCCATTGCATCACCGCCTTCTGATGATAACATTTTTGAATTACTGGTAGTGTTTAAACCAACCGGGATCGGGACTAATTATTTATTTCATCACGTAGAAAAAAATTCTATTATTAAAGTTTCAAAAGCTCTTGGTAAATTCCATTTGCCTGAACTGATTGATCTTGACATTTGTTTTGTATGCACAGGAACAGGTATTGCTCCTTTGCGCTCAATGCTTCTTGATATTTTCAATAAAAATATTCCTCATAAAAACCTGTACCTGGTTTTCGGGAATCGAACAGAGAAGGATATTCTTTACAGAAAGGAATTAGAAATGATGCAGCAAAAACATCCTGAATTCAAATTTATTCCTGTGCTGTCGCGCGATCCTGGCTGGAAAGGTCATAAAGGGTATGTTCATGAAGTGTATGAGAAAATGTTTGCGCATCACCCTGAGCTCTATTTTTATCTCTGCGGCTGGCATAATATGCTGCGTGAAGCAAAGCAGCGTGTTGCTGCAATGGGATATGATAAAAAGCATATTAAGTTTGAGGTGTATGATTGAAAGGAGGTGAAAGTGAAAGACTCCGCTCACCTTCACTTTCACTCGAGATAATGCTTTTTATTCCTCATCAGGTTTTCCGGGTTCCATGCAATTTCCTTCTGAAAATCATGCAGCCTGAATTTGGGATCGTTCACTTTGCAAATGTTACAGGGCATTTGCATGCACGGGTCGGTGTGGACAAAGAGCTCAATTTTGTTATCAAAATTTTCATTCAAAATTTTTTCCATGTGCACCACCTCATCATGTACTTCATTCAAAGCTGCATAAAACGGAAGTGTGAGATGGCAATCCACGTGTAAATAATGCCCGAATTTTTGTACGCGCAGGTTATGCACATCAATCCAGGCTGTGCGCCTGTTGGTTTGCATCACGGCTGCGATTTTATTTATCACCTTCATGTCGGCTTTATCAAGTAAAGAATCCAGTGACTGCTTGGTCAGCTTAAATCCGCTGAACATGATGTGAAAGGAAAGTAAAATGGCAAGCACGCTGTCAATCCAGTAATAACCGGTGAACCGATAAATGATTAACCCGGTGATGATGGCGGCCGTGGTGAGGCTGTCGAGCAGGTAATGCTTGCCTTCTGCGCGAAGCACATCTGCATTTAATTTTTTTGCTTTTGCATTCAGGTATTTTCCCATTATAAATAAAATAATTCCCGATGCTGCTGTAACAGTAATACCGAGATCAACTTCCACAATTTCATGATCTGAAAAAAGATTCATCACCGATTTGATGACAATAAAAATTCCGGTGCAGAAAATTAATGCACCTTCAAAACCTATTGCTACAAATTCCATTTTGCCATGCCCGTAAGGATGATCGCTGTCCCGGAGCTTTGAAGAAAAAATGACTGAATAAAGTGCAAAGCCGCTTGCAGCAATATTGATAAACGATTCCAGCGCATCGGATAAAATGGCGTTGCTGCCCGTTACGATAAAAGCATACAGCTTGATAAGCATCACTACAATGCCCAGCGTGAGCATGAGGCGAAGGGAATGCAGCTTGCCCCGCGTTATTGATTGAGGTTTCAGGGACACGGTTATTCTTTCAAAAACTTTTTTCTGTAATTATTTTTACCGTCAATGATTTCCAGAAAATAAATTCCTGGTTGGAAGCCGGAGGTTGGAAGTCGGAAGTCAGAAGTCAGAAATTGATTTCGATAAATTTCTCTTCCTAAAACATCTGTAATCTTTATTCCCGCTTTCGTATTTTGAAAATTGGCCCCGATAGCTATCGGGATTGAAAATTGAACATTTAACCAATCTTCCACCGGGTTGGGATAAATTTTTACTGCATCATTTTCTTTTTGTTCTTTGATAGCGGTGCAGGGAGTGAGTGAAACATCATCAATGAAAATATACGAAGATTGAACCGGGTTTCCGGGAGATATTGTCATTGTATCAGTATTTACATCATCTTTAAAATTGCCGATGGTGAGAAAGCTTTCATTTCCCGCAGCAGTATAATATCCGTTAACAAGCGTCCAGTTTGAGGTATCGGGCATGTTTGCTGCACTATTATTAATCTGGGGAACATAAGTTAACAATGAAGGACTGGTAAATCCTGCGACTAAAGTATCTGATAAATAAACACCAACACTGGATGCATTATATATGGATGAATTGGCGAGGTTGATGTACATTTCGAAATAATAACATGTTCCGGCAACAAGCGGAGTAGTTAAAGTGCATTCAATATATTCTCTGTAGTTTGAAATAAACAGGTAAAACCGGTGAATGCCGGCATAACCAAATCCGCTGTGAGCATGTTGATAGCCAATACTGTTTTGTGGGACACCTGCTAATGCAGAAGCACCGGCACATTGATTAAAATAATCAGGTGATGAAATTAAAATATTGCTAAACGGATTAAGCCAAAATAATGCTGAATCAAGCTGGCTTATATCAGAAGGGCATCCCGAATACTGTTCAAAATCCCCATTCGGAACCAAATTCTGCCCTTTCGCATTAAAAATAAAGAACAGGTAAAAAATAAAAAGCACGCAGGGTTTTTTCATTGGAAGATTTGGTTCATCAAATGTAGAGAGAAATTGTTAATTAGTTAATTAAGTTAACCAAGTTGATTTAGTTGATTGGTTAAACTCAATTCACTTAATTAACTTACTCAACCATTCAACTTTTTCTTTATTTCATCCAGACTAAGTGAACTCATCACTTCCTGCAGATCTGGTATTTCGCGCTGGCGGATTTCCTGTAAAGGATTTTCGGGATAATCTTCCGCCTGGTTTTCCGGTGTTGGGCGCTTACAGGGATGCTTCAGTTTCCGGAATATGAACAGCGTTGATGGTTTCGCGAGCAAAAGATTTTAAGATATTTGAACCTTATAAAATCCAGGCTCAATGAAATATTCAAAACTATTTATCACTTTGTGCATCACTTTAAATTCTTTTATAACCTATGCGCAGGAATATGCCGTGGATAAAAGCGCCACATGGGTTTCACTAACAGCAGGCTTCACCAGCCAGGGTGGCGATTTGTATGGCAGGCGTCAAAACACATTTGATTTAGCCCCTTCCTTTAGCCATTTTTTGGTAAAAAATTTTTTTATCGGTGCTGCTGCCGAATTTAGATACCTGTCGGAGGGTAGTTTTAACACTACTATTCTTGGCATTGGTCCGCACCTTGGAGCGGCAGCAGGCAGCATCAACAGCACCGTTTTCCCCTATTTAATAACAGGTTTTCGACTTCGTCTTGAAATGGTTCATTCGGGAGGTTATCACGGCCAGGAGAATAAAGGCACCGACTTGGCATTTGGAGTAGGTATGGTTGCGGCATTAAAAGCTCATCTCGGGCTTACATTTGAAGCAGCTTTTCATTTGATGAAATTGTCGAACGAACAGGATTCCGAGACCGGAAACATCACTTCAATAGGGCTGGGGCTTACCGGTTTATTTTTTAAAGGGACATCCGCCAAACCGGTTCCGGAAAAAAAATAAAATTTTATTCTTCCTGCGAAAACAATAAGTCCCCTTCCGGGGGAAGCGGGCTCACAATAACCTACTTTTGCATCCGTGCACAAAGCAGGTTTCGTAAACATTATCGGCAAGCCCAACGTTGGAAAATCCACGCTGATGAACAAGCTCATCAAGCAGGATTTGTCAATCGTTACGCATAAAGCGCAAACCACGCGGCATCGCATAAAAGGAATTGTGAGTGGTGAAGATTATCAAATCGTTTTTTCCGATACGCCCGGAATTTTAAAGCCTGCATACAAGCTTCACAACAAAATGATGGAAACCATTGACCATTCATTTACCGATGCTGATCTTGTGATACTTGTCGTAGAAGCAGGAGAAAAAAAAGCCGATGAAGAAGTGTTGAAAAAAATTAAAAAGCTCGATGTTCCTTTGTTTATTGCCATTAATAAAATTGACAAGTCAGATCATGAGAGGTTAGAAGTTGCAGCAGCTTATTGGAAAGAACACTTTAATCCCGCTGAATTAATTCCGATATCAGCGCTTGAAGATTTTAATTTAGATATTCTTCTCAAAAAAATAATTGAATACCTTCCTGAAAGCCCTGCTTATTTTTCAAAAGATGAATTGAGTGACAGGAACGAACGGTTTTTTGTTACTGAGATCATAAGAGAAAAAATTTTATTGAATTACAAAAAAGAAATTCCATACAGTACAGAAGTCATCATCAATGAATTTAAAGACAGTAAAGATATTGCCAGAATCTATGCTGTCATTTACGTAATGCGCGAATCGCAGAAAGCAATTATTCTTGGTCACAAAGGCGAAGCCATAAAAAGAATCGGGATACAATCGCGAAAAAAAATAGAAGAGATGCTTGGAAAACAGGTACATCTTGAATTAACAGTTAAGATAAGTGATGACTGGAGAAATAATGAAAGCCAGTTGAAGAGATTTGGGTATAATGATTAGCTGATGTGATGATTAGCAGATGAGCTGATGCGATTCAGTCCATTCATGGCTGTCATTCAGAACGAAAACTTGTCAATTACTTAGAAGAAATAAGAAGAACAAAAAATAAATTGAAATTCACATTAGCTAATTATCACATCAGCTAATCTGCTAATCACAATCATGAGTAACATAGTCGCAATTGTAGGCCGTCCGAACGTTGGTAAATCAACTTTGTTTAATCGTTTAACCGAATCGCGTGCTGCCATCGTTGACGAAGTAAGCGGAGTTACCCGCGACCGCCATTATGGAAAAGCTGAATGGACCGGTAAAACATTTTCAGTAATTGATACAGGCGGGTATGTTTCCGGCTCGGATGATATTTTTGAAGAAGAAATCCGCAAACAGGTAACGCTGGCTGTTGATGAGGCAGATGTAATTCTTTTTCTCACCGATGTAAGCACAGGCCTAACCGATCTTGATGCAGAAGTGGCAAAGCTTTTAAGAAAATCAAAAAAGAAAATTGTCCTTGTGGTAAACAAAGTGGACAATCCTGAACGCGCCCAGGATGTGGCTGAATTTTACAAACTGGGATTAGGCGACATTTATGAACTGTCATCAGCCAGTGGTGCAGGCACCGGAGAAATGCTGGATGAAGTGGTTAAACACCTCAAAAAAGAAAATGAACCTGAGGAAAATATTCCCAGGATTGCCATTGTCGGTCAGCCCAATGTGGGGAAGTCATCCTTGCTGAATGAAATGATTGGTGACAAACGAACCATTGTTACTCCCATTGCAGGAACTACGCGGGATTCCATTTATGTTCGTTACCAATCCTTTGGTTTTGACTTTTACCTGGTTGATACAGCTGGCTTAAGAAAAAAAACAAAAGTGCATGAAGACCTCGAGTTTTATTCGGTGATGCGCGCCATACGAAGCATCGAAGAAGCGGATGTTTGCCTGTTGATGATTGATGCCACACAGGGAATGAATGCACAGGATTTAAATATTTTTCATCTTGCCGAAAAAAACAGAAAAGGAATTGTCATCCTTGTAAATAAATGGGATTTGATCGCTGAAAAGGAAAAGAATACCAAAAAATATGAGGAAGAATTAGTGGCACGGCTTGCTCCTTTTAAAGATGTTCCGGTTGTGTTTACTTCAGTAATTCATAAACAAAGAATTCACAAAGCTTTGGAAATAGCTTTAGAGGTTTTCAAAAAAAGAAAGCAGCGAATTTCCACTTCAAAGCTCAACAAAATAATCCTTCCCTACATTGAAGGATATCCTCCTCCTACCATAAAAGGAAAAAGTATCAGCATCAAGTACATTACCCAGCTTCAGAAGGATACTCCTCACTTTGCTTTTTTTGCCAATCTTCCTCAATATATAAAGGAGCCTTACCGCAGATTTATTGAAAATAAAATGCGCGAGAATTTTGATTTTAAAGGCGTTCCTATTTCCATCCATTTCCGTCCCAAAGCGGGCAGTTGATAAGATTATTTTTGCTGCCACATAATAATGTGACGAGGGGTTAAAGTTTTTCTTATTATAAATGTAAAACCACTGCTTTTATTCCGTAACTTTGTGCAAATTAATAAAATCACAATAAGGGGTAAATTGTTGAATATTAATTTAATCATTTGTTCATCATTATTTTTCCAAGTCGCAAAATAAACTTTCCTGATCAGTCGTTTGTTTTTCGTTTAAACCATGAAACAAGAACTTATGTCAGTCATTTGTCAGATTAAATGAAATAATATCCCGATGGTATTGATTTTGACACTTCATATCATCATATGTACATATGTAAAGAAGTAACCATAAACCACTAACAATAAAAATAAAAAATGAGACAACTAAAAATTACACAATCCATCACCAACCGTGACAGTGCTTCCCTGGAAAAATATCTGCAGGATATTGCCAAAGAATCCATGATCACTCCCGATGAGGAACCAAGACTTGCACGAAGAATTCGTGAAGGAGACCAGGCAGCTCTTGACAAACTGGTAAGAGCAAATCTTCGTTTCGTAGTTTCAGTGGCAAAACAATATCAGAACCAGGGATTAAGCTTGCTGGATTTAATTAACGAAGGAAATCTGGGTTTGATAAAAGCCGCTAAGAAGTTTGATGAAACAAAAGGATTTAAATTTATTTCTTATGCAGTATGGTGGATTCGTCAGTCTATTTTACAGGCATTGGCCGAACAGGCAAGAATTGTAAGGTTGCCATTGAATAAGTTGGGTGCCTTAAATAAGATCAGGAAAGCGTTTATCCAGTTAGAGCAAAAATATGAAAGAGAACCAAGCGCTGAAGAATTGTCAGGCATTCTGGAAATGACCAAAGAGCAAATTTCTGAAGTAATGGGTTCGTCCGGTAAAGCTGTTTCGATGGATGCCCCGCTTGATTCAAAAGAAGATTCGGGCAGCCTTCTCGATGTTATGGCAAATTCTACCATTCCAAATACCGATGAAGGTTTGATGGCAGAGTCATTGCAGCGTGATGTGATACGTTCATTGAATACGCTTCCGGCAAAAGAAAGTGATGTATTAAAGCTTTTTTACGGAATTGGTGAACCGCGTTCATTTACGCTCGAAGAAATAAGCACCAAGCTAAATATGACCCGCGAAAGAGTGCGCCAGATAAAAGACAGCGCTATCAAAAGGCTGAGACATAATGCAGCAAAAGGAAACCTGCTGAGATCATATATCGCTCAGTAAATACTCAGCATTAAATTAAAAAATCGGGATTGCTCAAAAGGTAATCCCGATTTTTTTTGTGTACTGAGTCAGGCTTTTGGGATTTTCTTAGAAATAAAATAATTGATAACCGTTACAACTGCACAAATGACCAATCCGAGAGACTCCCTGGCTAATTCAATATTCGGATCAGCATCCATGTTGCCGGTAATACCATCATATTGCGGTGGTTTTTGAAAGAATGCAGCAATTAAAAAAATGCCTGCGGCAATAAACGCAACATAGTTAGTCAGTTTTCCTTTAAACGCAAGGAAACTTAAAAAAGCTGCCGCAAGATATGCAAACATCCACCGTACAGGATCGGGATCGTTGTATTGCAGCAAAGCAAAAACAACAAACATTACCAAAAAAAAGATCGGAATAAATTTCATGGTTAAGAATTTTATTCCTCAAAAATAAAATTATTTATGATTTACCGCTTTATATGGAGATTATATTTTGCCGGTAATTTTTCCCCGGTTATATTTTCGTATACACTTTTGTATTTTTCAAAAGTCTCCACTGGCAGTTTCTGGTCATTCAAAAATATTTCCTTTCCCGTAAGAGTAAAGTCGAACGGCATTTCAGAAGAAATTAATCCATCTGATGTTAATTGTTTCATCATGGCATTCATCACATTTCGTTTCGCAACGCTCAGTGATTGCTCTTCAGAACCGGCAGCCCCGTTATTCTTAAACTGCTGATTCTTCAATTTTAATCCTTCATCAATGATACTTTTATAGTCTTTATAGTTTTCGGCTGCGATTAATTCATCATCTATTTTAAGTTCTCCAATTTCATTGTCAGGAGAAATTATCATTTTTATTTTTTTGTCATGACTTGAAAAATTAAGGTTAATATCTCCGGCATAATGCTTCGTCAATGATTTCGTTTTTGGTTCCGTCTTTTCAGGAACGGAAACTATTTTTTCTGAATTATTAACTGTTGAATTCTTGCTTTCCGGTTTATTTTCGGCCAGCGAATTTGCAGGAGCAGCATCATGAACGTCATTTTTCTCAGCCGTTTCAGATAATTTAGTTGTGTTATTATTAACTGGTTCTTCCGATTGAACCGAATTTCCGGGTGATGATATATTATTTGAGGAGGATGCAGTTATACCTGTTTCATTTTCTGCAGGTGAGTTATTATTGTATACATAAAAAATTCCGGCAGCACTTAATCCGATCAAAAGCAGAACTCCAAACCAGCGCCAGGCATGAGATGATTTTTTCTTATGAAATGCAGCCGGGTTTTGAATAAGATTGCTCACCTCATTCAAACTCATCACAGGCTGCCCGCTGCGTGCATTTTCAAAGAGCCCGTCCAGCTTAGATGATATGTTTTTATTTTGATTCATGGTACTAAAAAATTATTTTAATTCAAGTGTCCTGGTTATTGGAATCTTATGTGTGTATTCAAGCTTTTGCTCAAGATGTTGCCGGCCTCTGCCAATCCTGGATTTCACACCGCTGAGGCTTCCGCCCTGTATCTGCTGAATTTCATTTAATGACAAGCCTGAAATTTCAAACAATATAATTGCCTCCTTCTGTTTCACCGGCAGCTTATTTAATTCTGCATAAAATTCTTTCATTTCTGCTTTCGCCATCACATCCCCCGACTCGTCAGGAATATTGCCGGAATAATTTTCATCCATATCGGTCCAGAATTTTTTCCTCCTGTTTCTGCTTTTGATTGCATTGCTTGCTATCCTGAACAGGTAATAAAGAAACGATTCGGGTTTTTGTATTTTTTCAAAATTCTCATAGGCTCTCAACACCGTTTCGCTTACAATATCTTTTGCATCTTCCCGATTCCGCATAATGGAGTGTACATATCTGTTCAGCTTTATATGAACCGGTTCATACAGTTTCATAAACGATTGCTGCTTTAATTCGGCTTCCATCTTTCAGCTCTTCAGTATTTGCGCTTCTGGCTATAAGAGGCATAAGATGCGCAAAAAGTTTCACAAATAAGAATATTTCCTAATTCTGAAACAATCTTTGGATTTTCAATAAATTCACCCTTAAATTTGTGAGCAAATCTATAGAACATGCTTAGATGGAGTAAAGGTACTAAATTAACCCGGATTTTTTTTGTTTCCCTTTTTGTGTATGGAAATACGGAGGCACAGGATATACCGTTTAAGCCCGAAAATTTTCCCGGAAAGGAAAAAGAGCTGAAACAGGCGCTTTATAATATTGGCGAGGGTGACAAATTATTTTACGAAGAAACTCCTTTCTACCAGCTTGCTTTGCCCTATTATGAAAAGTCAAATCAATTCAATCCCGATAATGCAGATTTAAATAACAAACTTGGCGTTTGTTATCTTAATTCAAACAATAAATTCAAAGCTTATGATTTTTTTGCGAAAGCATTTAAGTTAAATCCGAATGTTGACCCCATGATTCATTACAACCTGGGAAGAGGGCTGCATTTAGATTCAGAATGGGATAAAGCCATTGAAGAATACAATTTATACCTGCCCACCACGGTAAATAATGAAAAATTAAAGGATACAAAAAAGCGAATTGCCGAATGCATGAACGGTAAGGAGCTGGTAAAAAAACCCGTAAATGTTACTATCGAAAACCTGGGGCTCGCTTTAAACACCAAATTTCCTGAATACACCCCGCTCGTTTCGGCTGATGAATCGCTGATAATTTTTACCTCCAGGAGAGACGATACGTTTGGAGGGGATGTGGATCAGCGCGATCAACTTTTTTTTGAAGATATTTATTTAAGCACTAAACTAAACGGCAAATGGATACCTGCTAAAAACCTTGGCCAGGTTGTAAACACTTTGTCTCACGATGCAGCAGCGGGTTTGTCACCTGACGGACATACATTGATTGTTTTTAAAGGCGATAAAAATTCAGGTGATATTTTGATTTCAAAACTGGTGAAAGGATATTTTACTAAACCTGTTGATGCCGGAAAAAACATCAATACAAAATACCATGAATCCGCGGCCTGTCTTTCACCCGATGGCAATACACTTTATTTTGTAAGCGACAAGCCGGGTGGATTCGGAGGACGGGACATTTATAAAAGCCGCTGGAATGATGTAAGTAAAGCATGGCTGCCTGCGGAAAATCTTGGTGATACTATTAACACTCCTTATGACGAAGAAGGCGTGTTTATGCATCCTGACGGGCGTACTCTGTATTTTGCCTCGCAGGGACATAATACGATGGGAGGCTATGATATTTTTTACAGCATGTATGAAGGCAATGGAAAATGGTCGTCACCCGTAAATATCGGGTACCCGGTTAATACTCCTGATGATGATGTATTTTTTGTAGTTTCTGCCAGCGGAACGCATGGATATTATGCCTCTATCCGTAAAGAAGGGTTGGGTGAAAAAGATTTGTACATGATTACTTTCAGGGAAGAAGAAAAAACTGCAAGCACACCAACCATTCCTAAAAGCAGGATGGCGATTCTTAAAGGCGTTGTCCGCAATGCAAATACAAAAGAACCGCTTGCCGCAAATATTGAATTGATTGATCTTGAAAAAGGCGAACATATTGGCAATTTTGATACGGACAGCAAGACGGGCCAATATCTTGTTTCACTTCCTGCAGGAAGAAATTACGGAGCTGTTGCTTATTCGGAAGGGTTTTTATTCGAATCCGATCACTTCAATGTTTCGGATACGGCTGCCTATTCCGAAATTATTATGGACATTGATATGAAGCCGCTTGAGGAGGGAAATAATATTATCCTTACCAACATTTTTTTCGATACTGACAGGTTTGATTTGAAAATCCAGTCAAAAAATATTTTAGACCGCGTGGTAAAGCTGATGAAAGATTTTCCATCACTTAAAGTGGAAATCTCGGGACACACTGATAACGTTGGAAAAGATGAATACAACCATCGCCTTTCAGAGGACCGTGCACAATCTGTTGTGGAATACCTTATTCAGCAAAAAATTTCCAAAGACCGGCTCACTTACGTAGGATATGGCGAAACCCGCCCTTTTGCTACAAATGATACGGAGGAAGGAAGGGCCAAAAACAGGAGGATTGAGTTTAAGATAACGGGGAAATGATTTTTGAAATGTACAATGTACAATGTACTTTCAGATCTGAAAGCCAACATCAGGAATAAAATAATTTAAAATAAACTTTCTTTTTGTTATTGAAAATTTGTACTCTAAAAAAAATATCACTAAAACGATGAAAGGTTTCCTATGTCCCGCTTGTTCAAATGAAGAATTACTTCAAGGTTTTTATAATTTATGTAATAGTTGTTCTAAAAATATGGAGCAAATACATACTTTCTTAGATAATGAATTGTTGCAAACTTCTTCTGAAAAAGTCATTCAATTTTTAAGCCTTTAAAATAAAAATGTTTCTTGAGTGCTCGATGTTCTGGAATTTCATTCTCAGCTCAGCGTATAAAAATCCGCCTTCTCTGTGGCATGTACGCGCATCATTCCAATGCTGATAAGATTTACAAGAATGATTTGAGTGTGTCTGAGCTTTTATAATCAGGAAGCAATTTTTAAATTGCAAACTTCAAAAACAGCCCCGTTTTTAACAGACTGGTTTGCCTGATTCAATAAAAGAACAGAAGTAGGTTCATCTAAAAAATATTCACCGCAGTTGGAACAGATTTCTGCATTTACGTTCTTAAAAACAATTACGCTTTCATTTTTTTCGAGGGTAACGGTGGCAAACCCTGGCTGAGTTTCTCCATTTTTACAGATGGTGCATTTCATATTTATCGTTTTGTTTTAAAATCGCTGTTCCAGATTTTTTGATCAGGCTGGTCGCTGTGAAATCATTTTGAATACAAGAAAACTTGGAAACGGAACATCATCTGGATATGATTTAATGATTTTACCATTCAGAATACCTTCTTTAACATCGTCAATAGAAATATTCCTGCTGAACATTTTGGATAGAGAATGTCCGCTGAATACTATTTTTTGACAATCCAAAATTTTTTTTATCTGCGAATATAGAAATTACTTCAATGCCTGGTTTAAAAATAAACTGAAACACATTTTCAAACTTTTTTCAGCTCAGCGTATAAAAATCCGCCTTCTCCGTAGCGTGAACCCGTATCATCCCAATGCTGATCAGGTTTACAAGAATCGTTTGCGCGCGCCTTCTTGAAATATTCAGCAGCTTGCAATATTCTTTCAAAGTTATTCTTTCGTTTTTTCCGAGATAATCTAATAGCGCCTGTTCTTTTGAAGAATATTTTATCAATGTCTGCTCTTCATTATTTTCTCTTCTCAGAACATCGAGCACCACCTTGCTTGCCAAAAGCGACTGGTCTTTCACCCGAATATATGCCCACCATTTTTCATCTTCGCCTTTTGCAAAATAAGGTTTCTCTTTCCCTTTCGGGATAATAATTTCAAGAATTGTTTTCTTTCCGAGCGGATGTTCCTTTATTTCTAACGGCACAACAGGCCTGCAGAAAAAATCAGCAGCCGTAGTCAGCATGTGTTTTTCCTCTTCGGCATTAATTCCGTAAATCGTTTTATCATCATTCACCCCCACCAGGATAATTCCTCCTTTATGATTGGCAAACGAAACAATGGTTTTTGCAATTTTATTGGTACTGGTAATTTCTTTTTTAAAATCCAGCGTTTCATTTTCTCCCCCGTCAATCAACAACTGAAGGCGCTTCGGAATATTTCTTTTTTTCTCTTTCGTTTGTGCCAGCATCTCATTTCCTACTTTTGCGCAAAATTTCAAAACGAATGTATTACCAGAATATTTTACAAACCATCGGCAACACTCCGCTGGTAAAATTGAACAAAGTTACTGAAGGTGTAAAAGCAACCGTACTTGCAAAAATAGAAACTTTTAATCCCGGCAATTCCATTAAAGACCGCATGGCGTTGAAGATGGTTGAAGACGCAGAAAAAGCAGGTATCCTTAAACCGGGAGGAACTATCATTGAAGGAACTTCGGGCAATACAGGGATGGGGCTTGCCATTGTCGGAATCATCAAAGGCTACAAATGTATTTTCACAACTACTGATAAACAATCAAAAGAAAAAATGGATGCCCTGCGCGCTTTTGGTGCAGAAGTTATTGTTTGCCCTACCAATGTTGAACCTGAAGATCCGCGCTCGTATTATTCTGTTGCCGCGCGTTTGAGCAAAGAAATTCCGAATTCATTTTATCCGAACCAATATGATAACCTCTCTAACCGCCAGGCAAATTATGAGCAGACCGGTCCTGAAATATGGGAACAGACAGAAGGAAAAGTGACGCATCTTGTTGTTGGTGCAGGAACAGGCGGAACCATAACAGGAGCAGGAATGTTTCTCAAAGAAAAAAATCCCAACATTAAAATCTGGGGAATTGATACGTATGGTTCAGCTTTGAAAAAATTTCATGAAACAGGCAAGCTTGTTAAAAATGAAATTTATCCTTACGTAACAGAAGGCATAGGCGAAGACTTTATTCCTAAGAATTATGATTTTGGTGTGATTGATTATTTTGAAAAAGTTACGGATAAAGATGCAGCCCTTATGACGCGCGAGATTGTTCAAAAGGAAGGAATCTGGGTGGGGAACTCTGCAGGTTCTGCAGTGTGCGGAGTATTACAGATGAAGGATAAGCTGAAAAAAACAGATGTGGTGGTTGTAATTTTTCACGATCACGGAACACGTTATCTTGCAAAAATTTTTAATGATGAATGGATGCGCAAAATGGGTTATCTCGATAAAAAAGGAATGACTGCCCAGGATATTGTAGCATCCAGGAAAAATATTGAACTGATGACTATTGATAAAAGTGATACGATTGCAAATGCTTTTAAACTGATCAGCGAAAATAATTTTTCTCAATTGCCTGTCACTACCGGTGACCGTATTATAGGTTCAGTTTTCGAAAATCTTGTTTTTAACAAGCTGATGGAAAACCCGGATGCAAAAAATGAAAAGGTAGAAAGTATCATGAAAGAAGCGCTGCCTTTTGTTGATATTACCACTGATGTTGAATCACTCAGTAAGATGATGACCCCTGAATGCAGTGCCGTTCTTGTAAAAGATTTTAAAGCTGACCGCAATTTTATTATCACCCGTTTTGATATTGTGGATGCGATGGCGAAGTAAGAAAAGGTTTAAGGTTTAAAGTTTAAGGTTTGGGATTCTTGAGTAAATAAGCATTTTTGCTTTGATGAAAATAATTTCCACCGTCCCTTCCCAAACCGAATTGCTTTATGATCTTGGTTTAGATGCTGAAGTAACCGGCATAACAAAATTTTGTGTGCATCCTGAAAAATGGTTTAGAAACAAGACAAGAATTGGCGGCACAAAAAACCTCGATATTAAAAAGATTATTGCGCTTAAACCTGATCTTATTATCGCCAACAAAGAAGAAAATGTAAAAGAACAAATTGATGAACTGCAAAAACATTTCAGGGTTTACGTCAGTGATATAAAAAATCTTGACGATGCTTTATTGATGATTAAGAAGGTAGGCGGATTAGTAAATAAAAAGAATGAAGCATCTGCCATAATTAAACAGATAAAAAAACATTTCAGCATTTTCAAATTTCATTCTGCCCTCTGCCCTTTGCCTTCCATTCTCTATCTTATCTGGAGAAATCCTTTTATGACAGTTGGTGCGGACACGTTTATTCACGATATGCTGACACGATGCGGATTGAAAAATATTTTCAGTGAATTAAAAAGATATCCTGAAATTACCCCTGAACAAATTGCCATTGCAAAACCTGATTTTATTTTTCTATCCTCCGAGCCTTATCCTTTTAAAGAAAAACATGTTGATGAATTAAAAACAATTTCGCCTTCATCAAAAATCGTTTTAGTGAACGGAGAGTATTTTTCCTGGTACGGCTCACGGCTTTTGAAAGCAGTGGAGTATTTCAAAAAACTTTTAGCTGACTAATAGACAGGAATTGATAAGCCACAGATTCACAGATTAAAATTTTTTTATTTGAAAACTCTGTGAATCTGCGGCTATTCTATTTCAATATAATTTTCTTCGTAACTACTTTGCCGCCTGAAAATAATTTTACCAGATAAATTCCTCTTTTCAATTCTCTTACATCCATTTCAATCGAGCTTTTATTTGCAAAACTTTTTTCTGCCTGTTTTTCCCCGATCAAATTATACACTTCAATTTTATCCACTTTACTATTTGATCCCGTCACGATGAATTTTTCTATTACAGGATTTGGAACGATCATCAGCTCCGCAGTTTTATTAAAAGCATTTTCTTCAACTGCCGTTGCCGAAAGATTCGCCATTTTCATTCCATTGCCGAAGCTGGTTACCCAAAGTTCGTTAGAATTGTATGGATTGTAAAATACACGTTCAGGTTGACGGAAGGAGTAAGATGTGACCTGTGTGAATGTTGGTGTTGCAGCGTTAATGTTTGAGCAATGCCATAAACCGTTTGTTTCTGTAGTCATCCAGATTTCATTTTGATTGGCCGGAGAGAATGTAATGGACGAAACCCTGTCCGCACCTGAAAATATTTTGGTCCAGGATTGTCCGCGGTTGGTCGTTTTGTATAAACCGCCCAAACCATTCGGAGGCCCGCCCCATCCGCTCCATACGCAGGCATACCATCTATTCTGACTTGCATCATACGGATCAATCACTAAGTCTTTTGTGTAATATAACATTCCTGCATCACTAACGTCTGTCCAGGTAGTGCTTCCTGAATTCATTTTAAAAATCCCGGATGAGTTCATAAATGTTCCTGAAGAATTTCTTCTTCCGGAATAACTGCAAATCAGGGTTCCGTCATTCAGAACTTTTATTGTCAACGGATGTCCTTGCGTGCGTGGTGGGTTTGCAAGCTTTGTCCAGGTGCTGGTACTTCCGTTTTGTAAATTACTGGTCATCCAGATTCCGCCTTCGCCAACCCCGTTTGCATAGTGAATCACACTTGCATACATACGGTTTGCATTATTGGGATCGGTGGCAAGCCAGATGACAGGATGATTGAAATCATGTAACTGCTGCCAGCTTGTTCCGTTATTGGAAGAAAACATAATATCGCCATCACCCGGATCAATGATTGCATCCGTTAACCGGGTGGTCTGGTACATATCATGAATGCCGGATGTGGCTGTATAGATATTTCCGTTTGTATGTTTCAAAAAATAATACGTGGAATTTAAAGTGGTTGCTCCTGCCATTTGCCATGACTGGCCTGCATTATTACTTTTAATTCCGTTGATGTCAGAAAATGCGGTGAAAATATGATTGGCATCTGACCACAACATGTTCCAGCACGTTGTATTTTCCATACCGTTGCTGCGGTAATTTTTAAAAACAGGTGTTGTTGCACCCATCGGGTTTTGATCGGATGCATTGAGGTATGCCTGCTTCCATGTTGTCCCCGCGTTGGAAGAAACATGAACGAAGCCGAAATCAGAAAATAATAGTTTATTTGAATTGTTTGGCGCCACTGCAAAACCGAAAGGGCATTCGGCATAACCCCAACCGCGGTCGCCACCGGTTCCGCACCAGCCTGTGTAGATATTTGAATTGTTAGTTGTAGTGAAAACATGTGTCCAGGATGTTCCTCCGTTAGTTGTTTTCATAATGTTCGGTTCGCCATTGCTGTTGCTTCCCGCAAGATAAAAATTGGTAATATCTGTTTGTGCCATTCCTGCAAACATTAAAAAATCTGAATTGATATTGATTCCGTTCATTCTCGAAACCCAGTTGCCTGCGCCATAATCGAGTGTATAAACTCCTTTCATGAATCCCCAGTAATCCGATCCGGGTATGCCGGCATATATGTCATTTACATCGGCCGTAACACAAACAAACCGCGTAGTGTTTCCTGATTTGGCTCCCGCGAAAGAAAAAATGGCCTGGCCTGAAGTGATGCCCGGGATAGTTGCAACCGAAAAAGACGTTCCGTTATTCGTGGAAACGATCAATCCGTAATTCGTTCCGATAAAAATGTTATTTCCATCAAAGAATGCTCCGGCAACGAGACAGCCTGCTCCGCTGTTTGCAGCAGTATGTAACAATGTAAAATTATTTCCGCCATTGGAAGAAAAATAAATTTGATTGTAATAAGATATTATAACGTGGTTGGGCTGATTGTAATCAACATGGATGCTGTATGTTTCTTCTGAAGGATCAGGGTTTCCCGGAAGAGTGGTCCATGAAGTTCCATTGGTAGTGCTTTTAACGGGCACCGGGGTGTAGCCGGAATAATCTATGCAATAACGTATGTTAGCATACATGGTGAACCGCATGGTGGAATTGTGACCGCCCTGGATAGATTGAAAATGCTCCAGCGCATAGGTGTTTCCAAAATCTGTGGAATGAAACAATTCGCTCATATCACATCCCACATAAAATTCATTGTCATTAGTTGGATTGATGGAAGGAGAAAACAACGCGCCTCCGCCCCCAATGCCGCGTGAAATGAAGGTGGGTGATTGCGAGAGTGAAAGGAATGAGACGAATGAAAAGAATAAGAATGGGTAGAGTTTTTTCATTTACATAGTTTTTTAAGCAATATAAATTAAGGCATGAATCCAGGTAAGCTTTTTTCAGAAAAATCTTACAGTTTAATAACAGTGAAAGTATCATTAAGTATTTGAAAGCGGTGCGTTATTCGACCGGAGCGGGTGGGCGGTGAAGAGGGTGAAGTAGATAGATGATTGTTGATTGGAAAAGTTTTTTTGTGTCTTTTGGGATGCTGATTTTTATGACGAAAGAGGTAGTCTCCAACGCTTATGAACAAAGAAAAACGGCATTTATTTTTTAGAAGTAAAAACCAAAGAAGGAGTTTTGAATAAAGAGGTAGTGGTGCAGCATTAAAGACAATTTTTTCGAGGTGAAAAATCATCCGTTTTGAGTATTGTAAGATAATTTTATTCACCGCAACTTTGAAGTATTGATAAAATTAACTGCATGAAAAAAATTTACATTCTCTTCTTCATCATCTTACTTTCAACTGCGTCACAAGCTCAGCCCTGGGCGCAACCGGGCGCACATTGGTATTACCAGGATGGAGACAATGCGCAAATAGGATTTTCAGGATACCTTGAAATCAATAGAACAGGTGATACCCTCATCAATGGAACCACGTGTGATGTCCTGAGATGCCATCATGTCGGAATTGTCTGGTGGACTGGCGGGCAGCCCTATAATTACTATAGCCCTAATCAATATACTTATGTGAGCAATGATACTGTTTACTACTGGAAAAACAACCAGTTTTCCGTCTTGTATGTTTTAAATGCACAGCCGGTAGATTTCTGGATAACCGGGCCGGGTTTTTATGGCAGCAGCTGCCAGGGCGATACCATCACGATAAATGCCTCGCAGGTGGTTAATGTAAATGGAGTCAGCATGCGAAAATTAACACCTGATCCTTATGGCAGTATTCCTTTTCCTCAAGGTGGCGCATCTATATTTCTTCATGATACCATTTATGAACGGTTCGGTTGTATTGCCTTCCTTTTTCCTGTTGAGGCATGCATGACAGACATTCCCGTCCCGCAATTGAGATGTTACAGCGACAGCAGCGGATTTACTTTTTCAACTAACATTGCACCTTCGTGCGATTATATTTGGACAGCAATAACTGAAAATAATTTTCCGGGCCAGGTAACAATTTCTCCTAACCCTGCTTCCTCCGAAATTCAAATTTCCATCCCGATAGCTATCGGGATCAATTTTCAAACGGGTGATGAAATAATTTTAAGAGATGCAGCCGGAAAAATTCTTTTCACAAAAGGAATTCCATTTCTGACCTCTGACATCCGTATTGAGACTTCTGATTTAAACAACGGCATTTATTTTTTAGAAATAAAAATTAAAGAAGGAGTATTGAATAAGAAGGTGGTGGTGCAGCATTGAAAAAAAACAGCCGCTACTTACACTAATTCACACGAATTGTCTTTTGATTTTTTAGTGTCATTTCGTGTAATCAGTGGCAAAAAAAAGTGGTGCAGCATTGATGTATTACGTTTAAGAGAGTTTTTATTGAGATTATTTCATAAGTACATTTGATAAAAGAAAAATCAAATGAAAAAAATTTACGTTTCATTAATCTTCGTTTGCTTATCCTGCCAAATTAATTATGCGCAATCTCTTTTTTGTGATGATTTTGAAAATGGTATTAACGGTTGGGTCGCGACAAGCGCTTCAGGAAGTGTTTGGCAACAGGATACTTTTTCAATCGGGTCCATGCCAAATCATATTTGGGATATAGGACTCTATTCAAATTATCCGCCAAATACAAATGCGTTTCTCTACACCCCTGTTTTTAATATCCCGGCACCTTTGAATTTAAGCTTATGTTTCTGGCATCAGTTTGATACAGAAACTTACCAGGATGGAACGCGGTTGGATTATTCAGTGGATGGCGGTTTGACATGGCAGGTTTTAGGAACAGGAGGCAGTGTCAACTGGTACAATGCATATTTTATAACGTCAAGCGGAAATCTTCCGGGATGGACCGGTTTCAATCCCGTTTGGATAAACGCATACTATTTTTTGGGAACAGTACCATCGGCCACTCTCCAGTTTCGTTTTGTTTTTACATCTGATAGCCTCAACTCATCCGGGTATCATATAATTGATAATTTTTGCCTCTGTAATAATGCAAGCTGCAACAGTACACCTTTGGGAATTGAAGAAACAATATTTAGCATTAATTCAATTTCAATTTCCCCTAATCCAGCCTTCAGCGAAATTCAAATTTCTGATTTCAATTTTCAAAAAGGTGATGAAATCATTTTTTCAGATATTACCGGGAAAATCTGTTTCACAAAAAGAATTCAATCTCTGACCTCTGAACTCCGCCTTCAAACTTCCGATTTAAACAACGGCATTTATTTTTTAGAAGTAAAAACCCAAGAAGGAGTTTTGAATAAAAAGGTGGTGGTGCAGCATTGATGCACCCGGTTTCAAAAAGTTTTTTTGCAATTGTTTTTAAGTACATTTGAGGAAAGAAAAACAAGTGAAAAAAATTTTTACACCTTTTTTTTGTTGCACTTTAAATTTAATCTTCGGACAAACGCATACCTTTCAGCGTGAAGTGCAGAACGTCATATTTTCATTCCAGGTTTTTAAAAACCCGTTTGACTCCTCTCTCTATACCTGGAAACAAATAGAATATTCCGGCATGGCCAATGTGTTTGATATGGCAAAAACGGATACTGCAGGAAATATTATAAGCAGCATTGCATTTCAGAACAGTGATTTTGATAATACCTATAAGGTTGTTCCTTTTTCAAATGGATTTATAGCAGGCGGTTCAGAATACCAGGGAAGCAACGAATCAAATATGGTGCGGTTTGATTATTCGGGAAATATAATTTGGGCAAAAAGATATGCTGCTGTAAATGGTTTCCGGTCACAGCCTTTTATAGTGGATGAAGCAAATAATATTATTTTATCAATTGCCGCCCCGGTAACTGTGACCGCAAACAATTATCCTGTGTATATTTTAAAAACTGATTTGAACGGAAATATTATTTCGGTTCATGGTTACCGGGATCTCAGTACCACCGGTTATTCATTAGTGCCGGTTGATCTTATAAAACTCAATTCAGGAAATTATTTATTTGTAACATGTATTTCAATTAACGCAATACTATTCAGGCAGGTTCTTTTAGAATTAGATCCTGCACTTAATATTGTGTCTTCTAACCGAATTTCCACATCGCAGGGTGATCCGGCTTATTCCATCAAGTATATAAAAAAACCTGGTGGCGGATCTTATATAGTCGGTAATTTTCCGAATACTTTTCCCAATTATTATACACATGGATTTATTATAAATCTTTCTCTGACTTTTAACCAGTTTTGGGCAAAATATACCAGTAACACTGCAGGTCCGTATGGATTGGAATTTACAGATGGCAAACTTACGCCTGATGGCGGATTGATGATCGGAGGCACTTATACATCGCCTGCCGGTTATCATGATATGATGCTGATGAAAGTTGATTCAACCGGAAATTTAAACTGGGCAAAAGCAATTGGCAATAGCGGTAATGATGAACGGTTAAAGTCATTTGTTTACGAACCCAATGATGCGATTTATCTTGCCGGAAACAGACATGACACCACCCAGTCATCAAATAACATTAACGCACTATTTTTAAAAACCGATTTAATGGGGAACACATCGTGCGGAAGCGTTTCACTGCCGCTTTCTTTCAATACTATGAATGTTACACTATATAATGAACCATTTACAATTACTACGCTGGCCGTTACAGATTCTGTCCTGTCAATAAACCCGATTCCGGGATTTACCTTTATTCCTTCGTGTGATGGTGTTGTTTCAGGAATCGAAAAAAACGAATCGTCTTTTTCAGACGTAAACATTTTTCCAAATCCGGCTGGTTGCGAATTTCAAATTTCTGATTACAATTTTCAAAAAGGTGATGAAATCATTTTTTCAGATATTACCGGAAAAATCTGTTTCACAAAAAGAATTCAATCTCCGGCTTCTGACCTCCGTCTTCAGGCTTCCGATTTAAACAACGGCATTTATTTTTTAGAAATCAAAACCAAGGAGGGAGTTTTGAATAAAAAAGTGATGGTGCAGCATTAAAAACAGCCACTAATTACACTAATTTTCACGAATGAGCTTTTGATTTTTAGTGTTAATTCGTGTAATCAGTGGCAAAGAATCATGCAGCTTTCGGAGTCCTTCCCAAATACCATCCCAGCCACAAACCGAGCAGCAACCCGCCAAGCAATTCGTCAATGATCTGGCCTGAGATATAGTGCATTGGTGAATTCATCCAGTTCCATTCCATCATGTAGGATCTGAACACCACTAATATCGCTAAAGCAAATACTACCGTCACGCGGCTGCCCATTGTATTAAAAATGTTGGTTGCTTTTGAAAGAATCCACACAATGATCCACACACCAATGAACGTAAAAATAAAACCGCAAGCCATATTTTTAACCATGTCATAATGTGCAGCCTGCATATAATTGATAGCAGCTGCCGGTTTTCCCATTTGCTCATTCATAAATTTTTCCTGTTCTTCATGCGGGGCATCCGGAGACAGCATGGGCAGGTAATACAATCCATCCTCAGTAAGATTGGAACTGATGGCGGAAAGGATCGCATCCTGTTTATCAGTTGTCTTAAATGAATGTTTATGGATGGGTGAAATCATCCATGACAAAGCCTGGGCAAAAAAGATGATGAGAGTGCCCACAAGGGTGGCAATAAGTGTTCGTTTCATAGTGTGAAGTTTTGTGCCGAAGGCATCCCTTCGGGATTGTTTATGAAGGGTAAAAGTAAATACAATCCCGATTAAATTTTAGCATCTAATTTGTATCTTTGACAAACTTATAAACAGGGATTGTGGATTAACCAAAAATTTACTCAATGAAAAAAATTCTACTTACTTGCTCCATTTTGCTTGCTGCAATTTGCAATTCTTTCTCACAGAGTTTACCGCATATAATGACAGAAGCTGAAAGGCTTCAGTTGCCGTTATACAACCAGCAGCGTAATTCAAACCCCAATTCAGTTGCAAGCGTATTGCCTCCCTCCTCCCCGGTACGCACCATCGGTGAATGGGAAGAGCTGCAGGGGTTAATGATCACATGGGCGCAGTTTAATTCTATGCTTAAAGAAATTGTGCGTGCGGCAAAACAGGAAACAAGAGTGTACATTGTGTGCAGCAATGTTCAAAACGTAATTAATTATCTTAATATCGCACCTGCTGTTGACACTGTAAATGTTTCCTTTATCGTGGCGCCTTTTAATTCTGTATGGTGCCGTGATTATGGCCCATGGAGCGCGTACACGAATGACGTGGACACGCTGATTACCATTGACTGGATTTACAACCGCCCGCGCCCGTTAGATGATGTGCTGCCGTTAACGATTTCCAATACACTCGGAACTCCATTTTATGAAACCACCCAATCGCCCTGGGATCTTGTAAATACAGGAGGAAATTTCATGACCGATGGTTTCGGAACTGCATTTGCTTCTAACCTGATTTTAGATGATAACACATTTGCAGCCGGTTTTGGCGTTCAGCATACCGCTGCTGAAATTGATACCATCATTAAACATTTTATGGGCATTACACGCTACATAAAAATGACCACGCTCCCTTATGACCAGATCCATCACATAGACATGCACATAAAACTGCTGGACGAGGAAACGCTTTTAGTCGGTGAATATCCTTCTGGTATTGCTGATGGTCCGCAGATAGAAGCCAACCTTCAATACATTCTTGCAAATTATAATTCAGTGTTCGGCACTCCTTACAAAGTGATCCGCATACCCATGCCTCCTGACGGGGCACAGTATCCAAACAATGGAGGAGATTATCTTACATACACCAATTCTTCTTTCATAAATAAAACGATTATTGTTCCCCAGTATAATGTCCCTGCTGATACAACTGCATTACGAATTTACCGTGAAGCGCTGCCCGGATACACCGTAACAGGCATTACTTCCACATCAAGCATTCCTTCCCTGGGGGCATTACATTGCATCACTAAAGAATTAGGGACATCAGATCCTTTACTGATTTCACACCAGCCTCTGCCCGATACTTATGATGATGTGAATCCTTACACAGCAGATGCACTCATAAAACATCGTTCAGGTATTCAGACAGCAACTTTGTATTATCGCACAGATACTTTATTGCCTTACGTTTCGATACCTATGACACAGGGTTTTAATCCTGATTATTGGTCAGCGCCTATTCCCGCACAGGCAGTAGGTACGGTCATTTATTATTATATCTATGGAGAATCCGTTTCGGGCAAGCAACAGGTACGCCCGTTACCTGCTCCGGCAGGATATTGGCATTTCAAGGTGCTGGGGCCGGTTGGAGTGGCTGAAAATGATTTTTCGAATCCGCTTCAGCTGAAGGCAGCATTCCCCAATCCCTCAAAAGGAATTACCTGCATTCCTGTTTTCTCCGGCAAAGAGCAAAAAGCGACTCTTTGCTTAACCGACATGACGGGCAGAAAAGCAGTCACCGTTTTTGATGGCAGCCTGAAGAAAGGTGATAACAAACTGTTTTTTGATTCATGGAATTTATCCTCAGGGGCTTATATGCTTTTATTAAAAACGGATGAAACAGTCCTTTCCCAAAAATTAATGGTGAAATAAGGGTATGAATTTCAAGGTTTAAGGTTCAGAGCTTTGCTGTCAAAGAACCAACTTTGAACTATAAACTTTGAACTTTTTTTTTACCTTTGCCCGCTTTCCGAAAAACTGAACAGGCTGCAGGAAAAGGTTTATTGCGATGGATTACCTTTCAAAGTTTGATATACCGTTTGTGAGTTTGCCGTATGGGGTTCACAGGTATGAGTATGATATCGAAGATAAGTTCTTTACATACTTTGAAAATTCCGTCATTCAAAAAGGAAAAATGCATGTGAATCTTGATATTGACAGGCAGGAAACCATGCTGATTCTTGATTTTGAATTTACGGGCAGTTATGAGCTTGAATGTGACCGTTGCCTTGAAAAATTCGATTTCCCGGTTAATGATTCACACATTCTGATCATTAAGCTGGCGGGCGAAACAGACGGTGAACCGGAAGATGATGTAATTACCATTTCAAACAGTGAACAATCCATCCATATTGCACAACATTTATATGATTTCCTGAGCCTTCTGATCCCTTACAGGAAAACGCATCCCGATGATGAAAAAGGGGAATCAACATGCAATCCGGAGTTTCTTAAAAAAATTGAAGGATTATCACATCACGAAGAAAACCATAATGACCCACGATGGGAAGCGCTGAAAAAATTAAAGAAACAATAAATTGCTCTATTGTTAAATTGATATTGTTCGCAGACGATTCAACAACTTAATAATTCAGTAATTCAGTAATTCAACAATTTAACAATATAACAATTTAATAATTATAAAAGATGCCAAATCCAAAACACAAACATTCGAAGGCAAGAAGCAGAAGCCGCAGGACACATTATAAAGCCACTCCTGAAACAATCGCAATTTGCCCCACAACAGGCGAGCCTCATTTATACCACCGCGCTTACTGGCACGAGGGAAAGATGTATTACAAAGGAAAAGTAGTAATGGAAACTGCTGAGTAAAAAGTTAATTATGTTAAATTATGTTGAATGGTTAATTGGTTAAAATCTTAAAAAGATTTAACTATTTTCAACTAATTAACCATTCAACCAATTAACCAAATGCGAATCGGACTTGACATCATGGGCGGAGATTATGCTCCGTTGGAAACCACACTGGGGGCAATACTTGCTCTGAGGGAGTTGCCTCCTGATGTTAAAATTGTTCTTCTTGGCGATAAGCATTCTATTCTTCCGGTTTTGAAAGAAAATAATATCGCTGAAAGCGCTTTTGATATTATTCATACCACAGAGGTGATTGATATGAGTGATGCCCCCACAAAATCATTTACTCAGAAACCTGATTCGAGCCTTGCAGTGGGATTTAAAATGCTTAAAGAGGGAAAACTGGATGGTTTTGCAAGTGCAGGAAATACCGGTGCAATGATGATCGGGGCTATGTTCAGTGTGAAAACTATTCCGGGCATTTTAAGGCCGACCATCTCTTCTATCATTCCCAAAGAACATGGAGGCATCGGGATTATTCTCGATGTGGGAATTAATGCAGATTGCAAGCCTGAAGTTTTACAACAGTTTGCTTTACTTGGATCATTGCTGGCTGAATATGTTTATCACATTCCCCATCCAAAGGTGGGATTGATGAATATTGGTGAAGAAGAAGAAAAAGGTAACCTGCTTACTCAAACAACCCACCAGTTATTGAAAACTACCAGGGAAATTAATTTTATCGGCAACATTGAAGGCAGGGATTTATTTAATGACAAGGCTGATGTGATCGTGTGTGATGGTTTTACAGGCAATGTTATTTTGAAACAAGCCGAAAGTTTTTACTCGATTGTGAGAAAAAGAAATATTAAAGATGAATATTTCAACCGTTTTAATTATGAAAATTATGGCGGCACCCCCCTTCTTGGTGTGAACTCTACTGTTATGATCGCACACGGTATTTCAAATGCAAAAGCAATTAAGAATATGATTGGCCTGATGAAAGAAGTAGTAGAAGTAAAACTGAATGAAAAAATTGCGAATGCACTTCAGATGGGAATAGAAAACTGATTATGCAAAAAACCCGGGCTGCCATCACCGCTATTAACGGATATGTTCCGGAATATCGGCTTACCAACAAGGAACTGGAAGGAATGGTGGATACCAATGATGAATGGATTCTGTCGCGTACCGGTATTTCGGAGCGAAGAATACTTCGCGACCGAACCAAAGCATCTTCCGATCTTGGCGCTGAAGCAGTGAAAGGACTTTTGAAGAAAAAAAATCTTAACCCGCTCGAAATTGATCTTCTCATTTGCGCCACTGCCACTCCTGATATGCTTTTCCCGGCAACGGCCAACATTATTTGTGATAAAATTGGCGCTAAGAATGCTTTTTCGTATGATATCAGCGCTGCCTGTTCAGGGTTTTTATTCAGTCTTTCAACCGGTGCAAAGTTTATTGAAACCGGGCGTTATAAAAAAGTGGTGATTGTGGGAGCGGATAAAATGTCTTCTATCATGGATTATAGTGACCGGAGCATCTGCATCCTTTTTGGAGATGGAGCAGGCGCTTTACTGCTTGAACCTAATGAAGATGGATTGGGGATGATGGATGAAATACTGCGGACGGATGGAATAGGATGCAATTATCTCCATCAGAAAGCAGGCGGAAGTTTAAACCCGGCCACCCATGAAACAGTGGATAAGAAATGGCATTACATTTACCAGGAAGGTCAAACCGTTTTTAAGTTTGCTGTTAAAGGAATGGCAGATGTGTCCGCTGAAATTATGGAAAAGAATAATCTTAAAGCCGAAGACATCGCGTATCTTGTGCCCCACCAGGCAAACAAACGTATTATTGATGCTACTGCCAAACGCATGGGTGTAAGCATGGATAAAGTGATGGTCAATATTCAAAAATACGGAAACACTACCAACGGCACCATCCCGCTTTGTTTATGGGAATGGGAAAATAAATTGAAGAAAGGAGATAATCTTATCATTTCTGCTTTTGGAGGGGGCTTTACATGGGGAGCCATTTGGATGAAGTGGGCATACGGGGCTTAATATATAAAGACCGGTTATCATCTGAAAAGAATGGTTATTACGAGAAGAAATAAGAATGTTTTAAAAAATAATCGCGCATGAAAAAAATTCTGCTCTCCGTCTCATTACTTTCAATTCTCATGTATGTTAAGGGTCAAAACTTAATTGTAAACCCCGGTTTTGAAATTAACGCCCCCTGCCCGGGAACATTAGGAGATCTTACCGCCACCGGATGGTATAATCCAAATACAGGCAATGCAGATTATTTTCATCAATGTAATGGAGGTATTGTAGGGGTGCCTTCCAATTTTATCGGTTACCAAAATGCTCATGGCGGAGTGGGTTATGTGGGAGGAGATATTTTCACACAGCCGCCCTTCGTTACAGAATATCGCGAATATGTAGAAGGCAGCCTCAACACACCGCTTATAGCGGGCAATTGTTATCATTTTGAAATGTGGGTGAACCATGCCAACAATTCAAACTATGCCACCGATGATATTGGCGTTTATTTCACACCCACACTAATAACCGGGGTACCTAACTATAATGCTCTGCCTTATACACCCCAGGTGAGCAATACATCAGGAGTGATAACTGATACTGCAAACTGGGTATTGGTAAGCGGAGATTTTACTGCAGCCGGAGGTGAACAGTATTTTGTAATTGGCAATTTTAAAGATGATGCTAATACAAGCTTTCAGTTTATAGGCTCAATCGGCAATGAATTTACTTATTATTTGTATGATGATGTTTCGCTTGAGTTGATTAGTTGTACCGGAATAAATGAACAGGCTTCCGTGAGCCCTGAATTTGATGTTTATCCCAATCCGGCAAAAGACGGGCTGTTTGTTATTGATTATTTGTTAACCGAAAAAACCGAAATTATTATTACCAATGCTTCGGGAAGAAAAGTGCTGAGTCAATTCATCAATAATCAGGCAACGCAGTTAAATATCTCTGCCTTAAGAAGCGGAGTTTATTTTATTGAACTTAAAGGGGGGAAGAATATTTTCAGAAAAAAGTTCATAAAGGAATAAGGAAAACCTTAAACCAATTTTTTTTCTACTTTTGGTAATTCATCCTAAACTATTTTTTCCATGAACAAAAAAGAAATAGAGGATCTTATCCGTTTTGTTTCGAAAGCAGGAGTAAGTGAAGTGAGCCTTGAAACGAAAGAAATTAAGATCACCATTATTAACAATCCCCGCCACCAGGAGCAAATCATCACACATGCGGCACCGCTCCCGGTAATAGCCGTACCTGCAGCTCCTTCGATGGAAGCGAAACCGGCAGCCCCGCCAGCTAAAAAAGAACCTGCGGCTTCCCCGGATGAATCGAATTTACACGTAATCAAATCACCTATGATCGGGACTTTTTACCGTTCATCGGCACCTGATAAACCCAATTTTATAAACGTGGGCGATGAAGTAAAACCCGGCAAAATTATCTGCATCATAGAAGCCATGAAGCTTTTTAACGAAATCGAATGTGATGTTGCAGGAAAAATTGTAAAAGTCCTTGTTGACAATGCTTCGCCCATCGAGTATGATCAGCCATTATTTTTAGTCGAACCAAATTAATTAGCTGATTAGCAAATTAGCTGATTAGCAAATGAACTCTTTTGATTCAGTCAATCTGCCAATTTGCTAATTATCCCATCTGCTAATCAACCAAAATATGTTCAAAAAAATTCTCATAGCCAACCGTGGTGAAATTGCCCTTCGAATTATTCGAACGTGTAAAGAAATGGGCATAAGCACTGTGGCCGTTTATTCAACTGCTGATAAAGACAGTTTGCATGTTCGTTTTGCCGATGAAGCTGTTTGTATTGGCCCGCCTCCCAGCCGCGATTCGTACTTGAATATACCAAGTATTATTTCCGCAGCTGAGATTACCAATGCCGATGCCATTCATCCGGGTTACGGGTTTCTTTCCGAAAATTCAAGATTTTCATCCATCTGTGCCGAGCATAATATAAAATTTATAGGCGCTACTCCTGAGCAAATAGACGGAATGGGCGATAAATCCAATGCAAAATCTACGATGAAAAAAGCAAAGGTCCCCACCATCCCGGGGTCCGATGGATTGATTGAAGACGTAAAACAGGGTTTGAAAATTTCAAAAAAAATTGAATACCCGGTTATACTAAAAGCAACAGCAGGCGGTGGCGGACGCGGAATGCGCATTGTGTGGAAGCCTGAAGAATTTGAAGATGCCTGGAATTCTGCAAGAACAGAAGCCGGGGCTGCATTCGGCAATGACGGAATGTATCTTGAAAAATATGTGGAAGAACCCCGCCATATCGAAATCCAGATTGCAGGAGATCAATATGGAAGAGTCTGCCATTTGAGCGAACGCGATTGTTCCATTCAAAGACGGCATCAAAAGCTGATTGAAGAAACTCCATCGCCATTTATGACTACCAAGTTGCGGAAAGAAATGGGCGCGGCTGCGGTAAAAGCGGCATCAGCGGTAAAATATGAAGGAGTCGGAACAATAGAATTCCTTGTTGACAAACACCGGAATTTTTATTTCATGGAAATGAATACCCGCATCCAGGTGGAGCACCCGATCACTGAAGAGGTGATCAATTACGATTTGATAAAAGAACAAATTAAAATTGCAGCAGGTGAAAAAATTTCGGGCAAAGATTATTTCCCCGTCATGCATGCTATTGAATGCCGGATTAATGCAGAAGATCCTTATAATAATTTCCGCCCTGCCCCCGGACGGATAACAAACCTTCACATTCCCGGTGGACATGGCGTGAGAGTAGATTCACATATTTATGCCGGGTATACCATTCCTCCCAATTATGACTCGATGGTTGCAAAACTCATTACAATGGCCCAGACAAGGGATGAAGCCATTCGTACCATGGAGCGCGCATTAAGCGAGTTTGTCATTGAAGGTGTAAAAACCACGATTCCTTTTCACCAGCAATTAATGCAGAATGAAGATTTCAGGAAAGGAAATTATACTACTAAGTTTATGGAAACTTTTAAGTTGAAATAAACTCTTTTTTATTTATTAAACATATCCAGGTACTATCATGAGCTTTAAAAATATTTTCACCATTTCCATGATACTTTTTGCGGTGATTGATATCGTTGGCTCTATTCCGATAGTTATTGAAATAAGAAGAAAAGCCGGCAGCATTCATCCTGAAAAGGCAACTATTGTTTCGTTCATCATTATGCTGATTTTCCTGTTCCTGGGCGAAAATATTTTATTACTGATCGGGCTCGATATTTCTTCTTTTGCGATTGCCGGAGCATTTGTTTTATTTTTTATCTCCTTAGAAATGATTCTCGGGATCAAGCTTTATAAAGATGAATTGCCTGAAACAGCTTCCATTGTTCCGATTGCATTTCCGTTGATTGCCGGTGCGGGAACCATGACCACGCTTTTGTCATTGCGGTCGCAGTATTCTCCAATGGAAATAATAATCGGGATTGTTTTAAACCTCATCCTTGTTTATTTGTGTTTAAAGAACCTCGGATTTTTAGAAAAGCTTTTAGGCCCTTCAGGGATCGGTATCCTGAGAAAAGTATTTGGATTTATTTTGCTTGCAATTGCGGTAAAACTTTTCAGAACAAATGTTGGAATCTAATTTTTTTTCATCTTGATTAACATTTTTACTGACGGATCATCAAGAGGAAATCCCGGGCGCGGGGGATTCGGAACCATTTTAATTTCGGGAAATCACCGGAAAGAAATTTCACAGGGTTATCGTTTAACAACCAATAACCGGATGGAATTAATGAGTGTGATTGCAGGGCTGGAAGCGTTGAAAAGAAAAGGGGAAGAAGTAATGGTATATTCCGATTCCAAATATGTTGTGGATGCGGTTGAGAAAGGTTGGCTGCATGGATGGATAGCAAAGCAATTCAAAGGAAAAAAAAATAAAGATCTCTGGCTCAGGTTTTATAAGATATTTAAAGATCACAAAGTAAAATTCCATTGGATTAAAGGGCATAATGAGCATCCTTTGAATGAGCGATGTGATGAACTTGCGGTTGCCGCTGCGCTTGGGAATAACTTACTTCCTGATGAAGGTTACGAACGGGGAGAAAAAAATGATTTGTTTCCAGGATAATTTCTTTAAAAATATTTTTCTACTTTTAGTTCCTTAATTCTTGTTGCATCCTGATGAAAAAATATTTACTGTTTCTTTTATTGTTCCCGTTGATTTCTTCTGCCCAGGTGACCGATGATTTCAGTGATGGAGATTTTACAAATAACCCGGCCTGGGTGGGTGATGTGGGGTCGTGGCAGGTAGTGAATGGACAACTTAATTCAAACCATCAAATTACAAGCTCATCATTTTACCTGGCCACTCCTTCAATAATGGCAACGGCAGCACAATGGGAAATATGGGTAAACTTTAAGCAGGCTACATCAGGCTCTAACTACATGGATATTTATCTTACCTCCGATATCCAGGATTTAAATGGAACAGGTAATGGCTATTTTGTTCGGATTGGAGGATCGACTGATGAAATTAGCTTATATAAAAAAGCAGCGGGAGTAAGTACAAAGATTATTGATGGAACAGATAATCGTTCACAGGTAAACGGCAGTGATAATTATTTTAAAATAAAAGTTACCTGTACCTCTGCAAATCTATGGACATTGTACGATGACAACACTGGTGGAAATAATTTCTTTATTGAGGGAACTATAACTGATGCTTCGTTTTCTTCTTCCTCATTTTTCGGAATTTCCATCACCCAATCAACAGCGTCATTTTTCAGCAAACATTTTTTCGACAGCATCCTTGTGGGAAATATTGTAATTGATGTTACCCCGCCTGCGGTTAACTCAATTATAAACGTTACTCAAAATACGATAGATGCAGTATTCTCAGAGGCACTTGATCAAACAACTGCCGAAACAGTTTCAAATTATTCTGTAAATAACGGTATTGGTACTCCCGCCTCCGCAACACTTACAAACTCTAATACAGTTCATTTGACATTTGCCGCAAATTTTTCAAACGGAGTCACTAACACTTTAAGTGTTTTAAATGTTGAAGACTTAAATAGCAACCCGATCACAACTGCAAGCACAGGGCAATTCACCTGGTTTGCTCCCGTTGCTCCTGAAAAATATGATATAGTGATCACTGAATTTATGGCCGATCCCGATCCACAGGTTGGATTACCGAATGCAGAATATGTTGAAATTTATAACCGAAGCGCTAAAACTTTTGATTTAAGCGGGTGGAAAATTTCTGATTCGGGCAGCCCGAATGATTTAAACAGTTTTATCCTTGCGCCTGGCGCATATCTTATTTTATGCAGCACGTCTGATGTTTCTGCTCTCAGCTCTTTTGGAAATGTTTTAGGTGTTTCGGGATTTCCGACATTTAATAATCCTTCCGGTGGTGGAAATGACGATATAGTAATGTATGATAACAATTCTGCAATCATTGATAAAATTCATTACGATGAGCTATGGTTTCATGATCCGGCTAAGATAAATGGCGGCTGGAGCATTGAGCGCATTGATCCTGATTTTACCTGTACTAATTCATTGAACTGGAAAGCGGCTGTGGCAACGGCCGGAGGAACACCGGGACATGTAAACAGTGTTGACGGATCTTTTACAGAAACAGAACCGCCCTTATTATTAAGGGCTGCCGTATCCGGAAGTAATTCCGTTAATGTTTATTTCAGTGAATCTATGAATTCAACTATGATTTCTTCCGCGGCTTCTTATACTGCCGACAATGGTTTGGGAAATCCTTTGAATGTTTCTGCGTCTGTGGATTTTACCTCTGCAACGTTAACGTTTTCTAATCCCATTCAAAGCGGAATTATCTATACGCTTACTGCATCATCTTCCATTTCTGATTGTGCGGGAAACTTATTAACGTCATCTGAGAAAACACGGTTTGCCATTCCTGATTCTGTTATTTCTGCCTCGGATATTTTGCTCAATGAGATATTGTTTGACGCAAAAGATGATGGCGTTGCATTTGTCGAAATCTATAACCGAAGCAATAAAATATTTGATCTGTCGCAAACAAAAATTGCAAGTTTGAAAGAAAACACAGATACAATTAATTATAGTTACTCCATTGCTACAGAGGGCTATTTATTTTTTCCGGGAGATTATCTTGCATTAACAGCATCTCCCGACATTGTAAAATCCCAATACCAGACTACCAACCCTTCCGGTTTTGTTACTGTTCCCAGTCTTGAAACTGTTATTTATACGGATAACGCAACCGTTTTGATAACCGACAACCATGGCAATCGGATAGACCAGTTTTATTATTCAACTGATTTTCAATTTCCATTATTGAACGATCCTGAAGGTATTTCATTAGAACGTATCAGCTTTAATCGTCCCACACAGGACAGCACCAACTGGCATTCAGCAGCGGAAGCTGCCGGCTTTGCAACACCGGCTTATGAAAACTCACAACATGCCGAAGAGATCAATGATGGAAGCGAGGTCTCTGTCAGTCCTGAAATTTTTTCTCCTGACAATGACGGAAATGATGATGTGGTAATTATCAATTATCATTTTGGCGAACCGGGCTATATTGCTAATTTAAAGATCTTTGATTCAAAAGGAAGGGAAATGATTCACCTGGTAAAAAATGAATTGCTCGGTGTGAACGGCTCATTCACCTGGGATGGCATTACCAAAGAAAATGAAAAAGCCAGGGTGGGAATTTATGTAGCCTTCCTGGAAATTTTTAATGAAAAAGGTGTGGTTAAAAAATTCAAAAAACCCATTGTGCTGGCTTCTAAACTGTAGTAATTTCAGGCATTTGCGCATGTAAAATTTTTTAACAATTCTTTGCACCTTAAGAAATAATTTATACCTTGCAGAAAATTTTAAAACAATTAAAATCAATACAAACAATTAACTCTTAAAAAAAAGTCTCATGAAAAAAAATCTAATTTATTTAGGAATGGCTGCGACCATGTTAATTGCAGCAGTAAAAGAAACATCTGCACAAACTGATTGGCACATCACAGGAAATGCCGGTACAAGCGGTGGAAGTAATTTTATCGGTACTACCGATAATGTTCCTTTGAAAATTCGGACCAATAACAAAAACAGGGTAACCGTAAGCAACAAAGGCTACGTGGGAATTGGCACCACTGCACCGGTACACAGGCTTGAAGTGGTGGGCGGAACAGCTGTAGCTGATAATGTTCCGGTAATTAATTCTCTTGTTAAATTTGTTGGTGCTGAGGACGTAGCGGCAATATATGGTGAATCACAACCCAATCCTGGTTTTGGAATTGGTGTGGATGGTTTCGGTAATTTCCTTGGTGTAAATGGCTTTGGAGCTATAGGAGTAGCTGGCTCCTCAGCGGGCGCGGATACAACTGCTGCAAACACTGGTACCCTGGTGGGTGTGCAAGGTACGGTTGATGTAGCCCACTTAGGTGTCGGAGTTTACGGTGAAGCTACAAACTGCTTCCAGAACATTGGCGTTTGGGGCAGGTCAATTGATACTGCCAATTTCCTTACAAAAACATTTGCAAATTTTGCAGGGTATTACCAGGGCGATTTGTATGGATGGAGAGTATGGCAGAATTCTGATGAGAGATTGAAAAAAGATATTCAGCCGGTATCAAAAGCATTGGATAAAGTAGCTCAATTAAATGCTGTAACTTACTTGTATACTCATTCAAGCCCTATTCCTCTTCCGGGTGGAACTCAAATCGGATTTGTAGCTCAGCAGTTAGAAAAGGTGTTCCCTGAAGTGGTTAAAGATGCTTCTATCCCAACAGAATTGAAACGTGATAGCAAAGGTCATATAATTTCAACTGAAAATGTTGAAACAAAGATTGTAAACTACATGGGTTTAATCCCGGTTCTTGCTGAAGCTATCAAAGAACAAAAAGCTATTGTCGATGCAAAAGACGCCCAGATTGCAGATTTGAATGCACGTTTAACTGCGTTGGAAACACGTTTAAATGAAACTTCTTCTGCTAAATTGTCTTCTGTTTCTTCTGGTGATGCTTCTTTGGAGCAAAACAATCCGAATCCTTTTAACCAGTCTACACAGATCCGTTACACCGTTCCTAAAAATTATTCTTCTGCCCAGTTAATCATCACTTCTGTTGATGGAAAAGCTGTAAGAACGTATACTCTTTCAGGAAGCGGAAAAGGACAGGTTACTTTGAATGCAAGCGAGCTTGCAGTTGGTTCCTATACTTACACATTGAACGTAGATGGAAAAGTAGTTGATTCCAAAAATTTGGTTTTAACCAAATAATTTATTTCTATCAATAAAAAAGAGGCGGCTGAAACAGCCGCCTCTTTTTTTATACTCATTCTTATTTAACAGTCATAAGAATTTTTTTCAAATACCCACGGGGTGCCAGGTTGTTTTAATTTCCTGCAAGTCCATAATAAGATAAGGATTCTGCGAAGATGCATCCATCCAATTAAAGTGGTTCCAGAGCAAAGCGCGCTTTACATTTAATGCGCTGTTTGTTTGAAGAGTTTTTATTTCCGAAATGTCACCGGCAGTATAAATAACAGCATTCACATCCATGTGTGATGAAAAATGAGAAAGCAGTTCATTACGATAACCGGTCAGGATATTTATTACTCCGCCCGGAACGTCTGAGGCATGGAACACTTCGGCTAAGTCTATTGCCGTTACAGAGTGATTCTGTGCGGCAAGAACAATACAAGTGTTTCCTCCTATAATAACAGGTAATACTACCGAAAGCAAGCCGAGCAGTCCATATTGATCGGGTGCAAAGGCAGACACAATGCCTGTCGGTTCAGGATATGAGAAATTGAAATAACTTCCTTCTGTTGGATTTACCGAGCTGAAAACCTGCTGGTATTTGTCGGACCATCCTGCATAATAAATACAACGGTCAATAGCTGCATTTACTTCTGAAGCAGCTTCTTCTTCCGTGGCACCCGTTATAACGAGATCAGACATAAATTGTACTTTTCGCCCTTCTAACGTTTCTGCTATACGATAAAGAATTTGTCCGCGATTGTAGGCACTGCGTTTTGCCCAGTCAGCCTGTGCTTTCCTGGAAGAAACAACTGCATCACGAAAATCTTTTCTCGATGCGCGGCAAATACTCGCAATGGTTTTACCGTTATTATCATTCAGCTTAAAATATCTTCCGGATTCTGTACGTGGAAATTTTCCGTCTACGTAAAGTTTATATGTTTTTAAAACGTCAAGCCTTCCTTTATGGGTTACATCATGTCCGTTCATGCTCACCTGATCTGACCCTGTTTCCCGGCTAATCGTTTTTTCTTTAATTTCTGAACTCATGATTCGTGTTTTTATGAAATTAATTCAGACGCAGATAAGGCTGTAATCCATGCAGGCCTCCTTCGCGGCCCATGCCGCTTTCCTTAAATCCTCCAAACGGTGAGGTAGGATCAAATTTATTATAAGTATTTGCCCAAACTACTCCGGCTTTTAATTTTGATGATACTTTAAAAATCTTAGAACCTTTATCTGTCCACACACCACCGGATAATCCATAAGGAGTATTGTTTGCTTTCTCAATTACTTCTTCAACCGTTCTGAAAGTCTGAATGGAAAGAACAGGGCCGAAGATTTCTTCCTGCACAATCTTGCTGGATTGCGCAACATCCGTAAACAAAGTAGGCCGGAACCAGAATCCTTTTGACGGAACAGCGCAGGAAGATTGATAGCAAGTTCCTCCTTCATCAATTCCAATCTTTACTAATTTTTTTATTTTGTTTAACTGATCTTTTGAATTGATCGCACCTATGTCGGTATTTTTATCGAGCGGGTCACCGATGATGAGTGTTTCAATCCTGTCTTTTAATTTGCGAATCACTATATCCGCAACAGGCTCCTGGACAAATAAACGCGAACCTGCACAGCATACATGTCCCTGGTTGAAAAATATTCCATTGATGATTCCTTCAACGGCCTGGTCAATTGTTGCATCGGCAAAAATGATATTGGCTGCTTTTCCTCCCAGTTCAAGCGTATATTTTTTAGGGGTGCCGGCTAACGCCCGCTGAATAATTTTTCCGACATCTGTTGAACCTGTAAAAGCAATTTTATCAATGCCGGGATGATTAACGATGGCTGCACCGGTTGCACCGGCCCCGGTTACTATGTTTACAACTCCGGGAGGCAGATCAGCATCCTGTATAATCTCAGCAAGTTTTAAAGCAGTGAGCGGAGTTGTTTCAGCAGGTTTTAACACCACTGTGTTTCCGGCTGCAAGAGCCGGGGCAATTTTCCATGCAGCCATCAGCAAAGGAAAATTCCACGGAATGATTTGTCCTGCCACCCCTACCGGTTGAGGAGTCTTTCCGGGAAACGCATATTCTAATTTATCGGCCCAGCCCGCATAATAAAAAAAGTGCGCTGCAGCCAACGGCACATCCACATCACGCGATTCACGGATGGCTTTTCCTCCATTCATAGACTCGATGACCGCCAGTTCCCGTGCACGCTCCTGGATAATGCGTGCAATGCGATAAATATATTTCCCTCTTTCCTTTGCAGGCATTTTTGACCATACATCATTGTATGCTTTGCGCGCAGCTTTCACAGCTCTGTCTATATCTTCGGCATTCGCTTCGGCTATATCTGCAATCTTGTTTTCCTTTGCGGGATTGATCGTTTCAAAATATTTGCCGTTTACCGGTTCAACAAATTTTCCGTTAATGAATAAATCATATTTTGATTTCAGCTGAATATGATCTGCACTTTCAGGGGCAGGTGCATACGTCCAGCCGGATTGAAAATCAAGCTTTACTTCTTTTTTATTTTTTTTTACAGGCATGAAAAAAATATTTGCAAATCAAAATTACAGATTTTATTCAGTTATTTCAATACTCCAAGGCTGTCTAATTCCTGGGGAGTAACACTTGGCGGCATAATGTTATTTTTAATTTTATAGACGATAAACTCACCTACCTTATGAGCCTGCTCTTCTGTATCAAAACCACGGTTTCCGTTTATTGCAGGAATATGCGGCTGGTGAACATATAAGCTTCTGTACATATAAATATCATAGCCAAACCCTTTTAACCCTGAGTTTTTGATGGTATCATTATTAAAAACTTTAATATCAAGCTGTGCGTTTTTAAATGGATTCTCTTTAGGTTTTGAAGTATCGGCTTTCAATTTTTCTATCTCATTTTCTAGTTTTTTTAAGGAATCAGCTGCTGAAATGCCAGTTTCATTTTCTGTCTTTTTGTTATTACACGCAAGTGAAAACAATAACAGGCCTGTTAAAATCAGTTTGTAATAATCGAATAGTTTTTCTTTCATATAGATTCAGTTTGTTCAGTTCATGATTTCGTGAAGCACATGGTGAGACTTAAGATGGGTTCCATGTGTATGATGCAATTCAAAATAGGTGATCAGTGCATTGAGCAATTCTTTTTTCTGCAAATGAGTCATTTTTATCTGCTGATAATTTTCAAAGCTGCATTGCATTAAGCCGTATAAAAATTTAGTGAGGTGATTGCTTAAAAAATGCGGGTGTGGCGGAGTGTTCAATTGAAAAATTCCGTCCTCTAAATTGAAAATGCTTTGCTCTTCAAAATAATTTCCATTCGGAAAGAAACCCAGGTAACGTGTAAACTGAATCATAAAATACAGGTGGAACGCGGAACAATCAACCGTCCGTAAATCTAAGATTTGGATGGAGCTAAAAAGAAAATCAAAAAGGGTCTGATTTTTTTCCTCTTCACGGATAGAACGGTAAATGACTTCATTCAGAAAAATAGCAACAGAGCTTTTAACAATGTCATAAGGAATAGAAGTTAATTGAGGGTGAGCATGTATTTCGGAAATCCTTTTTAATCCGTGCCCTTCTTTATGATAAGCAACAATTTCCACCAGGTTCAGCGGCTGAAACAAATTGCTTTTGAATTTTGATTTTTGTTTTCGCACCCCATTAATAAGATATGACTGCAAGCCAAATTCTGCAGTGTAGATTTTCGCTACCAGGCTTGTTTCGGCATAATCCGTTACATGTAAAACTATTCCGCGTGTTTTGCGAAGCATGCTGTTTTTAAATATTTCATCAAAATTGGAAAAAATATTCTTAATAATCCTATGGGATGATTAAATTGTTCCATTATTGAAAGTCACTCGTGAACAATTAACAATAAGGCCATTGGCACTTCTCCACTTTATTTGCAATCATAGTTTAAAAAAGCCTTATCTTTTCGGAGGAGAATGTAAAACTTTCCTTTCTTTTCATTCCTGTATTCCCCGTAATCAAACTTATTTTCAGCGAACTTTAAGGTATCATCGAGGATGACCAGGTCGGGATTTTTCTGAGGGGCATTTTTACTGCCATCAAACCAGGTAAGGTCATTACGATCAAATAAGCAAAAGAATTCATACGGAACAGCCACGTTAAAATCATGTGGAGTTTTTGCAGCAATACATTTCATAATTGCGACATCACCTAAATTCATTTTATCAGGCCGTTTTGATCCTGCAGCCTGGCTAATTTCAGTGAAGATATTATAGTCCCGCGCAATCGCCAGCGATACTCCCTGCAAGATTAACACGCACAGGGTTATCATGGCCAATTTCAGCTTATGCCTGAAAGAGTGTGCTCCCGGTTGATTATTCAATAAAACAAAAATACCCGCAAGCATCACTCCCATTATTTCCACAAAACGGGGCTCCCATGAAACACTTAAATAAGTATTACCGGAATACCACAAGCCTGAAACAATTCCTGTTACTATAACAGGGCTCATAAGCAACATCAGCACTAAAAAATTTCGCCTGCTCAGTAAAAAAAAAGAAATTACTAATAAAGGAAACAGCAAGACAATAAAATGCCATAAAATTTTTCTGAAGTAAGCTCCATTAAAAAATCTTTCATCGTGGTAAAATTCGCTCAATGTAATTTCAATCCTGGAAGGTTTAAAATCATTGAAATATTTTATTACAAGCAGGCATACTATAAAAATTGACAGCCATGCAGATATGATTTTAAAAACCTGTTTCCAATTAATTGACTTGTGTGAATTTTCAGAAAAAATAAAAAGCAGCTGAATGCAGCATGCAATGACGCTACCATCTTCTTTTGTAAAGATTAGCAACAACGCACTTACTATAATCAATGGCCATTTTTTTGACAGTAAGGCAAGAGCAAAAAAAACAGAAAAAGGAAGGAAAAGCAATTCAATATGCCAGCCAAAATAGGAATCATCAAATAGCCATAATGCATAAGGGCTCATAAAAAAAATTATAAGCACAGGCAAATTCTGCACTGATTTGTTTTTACCTGTTTTACTAAAAAGCATAAAATAAAAAGCAAAAAAATAAATCAAAATATGAGCTAAAAAAAGTCCTTTGCCACCGGCAAATATTGTGAAGACTGAAAGGAGCGGAGCAATAAATGAAAAATGAACCGCGGGTGTAAAGCCGTACCGGTTGTCATACCATAATGGATGCCCGAAAATCCATCCCTGGGCTGAACTCAAGACGCTGAACAGGTCATGCTGATAGTAAAATAAATCATACTTACTGATCTTATACCAATAAAAAAAAGCATACAGCAGCAGAAAAAAAACTATTGTAAAAATCTTTACTTGTTTTTCCGAAAATTTCAAGGGTCAGTTATTACATATTAAACAAAAGCTGTATTGCACAGCAAATATATAATTCCGATTAATTAAAGAACAATAATTTTGTGATGCAGGTATTTTTTCCCTCTTCATTAGAACAGAAAACAAGATATACACCGCTGTGAGCTTTTTCACCTTTAAAATTTCTCCCATTCCATATCGCCTGGCCTCCCAGTGCAGTAGTTTCATAAACTAATGTCCCGCTTATGTCGGTAATCTTAATGTTGCCATTGCTCACAACTCCTTTAACGGCAATCGGTCCTTCATAATCATGATAAACAGGATTTGGATATACATACGTATCATGGCACCTGTCATCTCCTTCAATAGCGTCACTTCTATAAGAGATGATTCCACGCCCTGTTCCGATAAAAACTTCCCCTGAATTTTGATTGATTGCCATAGAAAGAATATTGTTTGACAAAAGCGGACTATTCTCAGCTGTGAAATGTTGAATTTGCTGAGTACCGTCAGACGACATCAGAAATACTCCTGCATTTTCAGTCCCGAACCATTTGCGGTTTGCTCCATCGATTGCTATGCAGGACACCCCCTCGGTTGCCAGGAGATATTGAAATGTATTATCCTGCTTAAGCAAGACCTGCTGTGCCGGAGCGGAGGGCTGAGCAAGCTCCTGCGAAGGGGAATAAAAAACAGCCACGCCTTTTGCAGTTCCCACCCAGACTTGTCCTTCGTGGTCTTCCACAATAGCCCGCACATCCGGGCTGGGCATGCCAACAGAGTCAGGAAATAAAAAAGTGTATTTGCGCGGACCCAACGACCCGGTTTCATCAAACACCATTAGCCCGCCTCCATTTTGATCCATCCATTTCTGGCCGTAAGAATCAATAAAAAATTCACCAAGAAAGGGAGGATTCGTATAGACTCCCGGAAAGCTGTAGGACTGCCATGTTCCGTCATTTTTCAATTCAGACATAGGAGCAGCAGTGGTCGAATTCGCCATCCACAAGTTGTAATCTTTGTCAAAAGCCATTCCGCCTAATTGGCAACTTCCGGGATTGCCGGATGCAGTTTGCAGGGAGCTGTTTCCTTCATTGTAATAGTTTTTAATTCCAACCCCTTTTTCAAATTCCAGTACTCCTGCTCCCCTGGACCCTAAGAATACATGGTTGCTGTTTCGCGGATCAATGGCAAGCGACATGAAATCCAAAAGTGAATCCATGCTGACAATGGGGCTGGTAAGATTTGTTTTATCGTATGTCGTCCACTTATCATCCACAAAAGTAGAGAAGCCGTCATAAGAATCATTGTTATCCCATTTAGATCCTGTTGCAGCATGGCCCACCCACAGCTGGTTGTTCAATATTTGCATTCCGCCCGAAAGCTTCGAATGCGGACCATCCGGAATAAAAAATTCATAGGAATTGCTATTGTTTACTTTGAAAAGGCCTTTGGATGCATCTGCTATCCATAGAATATTGGAGTTATCCAACATTGCATCACTCATTGCCTTAAAAATTGAGGGATTGAAAACCGATTTTACTATGAGAGAATCATTTTCGTATTTGCAAACTTTAATTTCTTCGCTGCCAACTAAAATCAGCTGATCATTCCAAACCTGGATTGACTGAATGTAAGAAATTCCGATATATGTATTGGCCAACATTCCGTTATCATAAGCAATTAGCGATGAAAAGGGTGTTTGATTATAAACTACATATAATATATTATGGTACCATACAAGCGGATCATACACCGTAGGAGGAGTAGTAATGGGATTCAGGAGCTTCGTCCAGTTACCAAAGTAATTGGGGTTAGGGTTAAAAATATTTATACTGAAAATTCCAGAGTCAGAAGCTGCATACAAATTGTTGCCATCAGAAGTGAGGTCATAAACAGCATTTATACTTCCGGATATCGAAAGAAAATAAGAGTCTTTGATTTCCTTTCTATCAAGATTTAATACAACAATTCCAAACCCGCAGGAGAGATAGGCATAATTGTCAAAAAATAAAATATGATTAATTCGCTTGGAACCGGTAATGCTTTTCCTTTTTATATCAGAAATATTATACACTTTATTGCCTTGAAAAAGGTCAAGGTTCCCATTTTCATAACCGATCAGGAGGATATCCTTTGCAGGATAATACTTTAGGGCTGACAGTTGAATGTCCGACAAACCATTCACCTTGGTCATTGTTTCAAGACTGTTATCCGTTTTACTATAAATGAAAAGCCCGTCTTCAACACCGCAATAAATTTTGCTGTCAGATTGGCTGAGCAGCCTGGCCTTATTAAATGGAAGATGTACTCTCCATTGTCCTATGGCAGTATTTTGTGCCCCGGCTGAGGCAAAAATAGAAATAACAAAAAGTATTGTAATGGTCTTGGCTTTAATCATACCGGATTATTCTAAAGGTTGCAAAAACAATCTAAATAACTTAAAAAAACCTGATTTATTATCTAAATAAAGATAAGCAAAAATATTCAAATAATTATTAAAGGGCATTTAGATGAGCGCTCAGATTGATACTTCAGGGGTTTTTCTTTTCGCTACAAGTAAAGCAAGGCATAAAAGCAATGAAGCCAATGTAATAATTAAGCCGGCTGAAACAGGTTTGTTTTCAAAAGAATATTCAATTTGATGATTTCCTGAAGGCAATAAAATTGTTATAAACATATAATCCGATGTGAAATGGCGAACCTTTTGCCCATCAAATGAAACACTCCAGCCGGGATAATCGTGCTGCATCAAAGTCAGAAATTGTTGCGAAGAAGTGTGCGTGGTAATTTTAATTTTATCCGGGTTAAACAGAATTATTTCTGCAGTATCACCGGCATTGGATTTCATACTGCCGGACATCAGTTCATTTTTCAATTTTTCCTCAAAAAAAAGATGATTGCTTTTCGATTCAGGAATAGTTGTTTCACGGATAGTGTCTGAAAAAAAAGAAAACGAATCTGAAAAAAAAGCAATATTATTTTTCAATACCGGGTTGTAAATGTGCGGCTGACTGTTTAAATGTTCAAAACCTTTTAGATGAAACGGGTTGTAGCCATCAAACTGCGGCCGCTTATAAAAAATGCCAAGATTTTTCCAGAAAGGCTTAAAACTTCCGGATGAGTCTGAAAACATATATGCGGGTTTGTTTTGAGGAAGCGGGAAATTTCGGGGCAATTTTGAAAAATTTCTTTTAATTTTTGAAGATTTAATATCACTTGTAACCGTTACAGGGATGTTAAGTTGTGCACAGATCAGAATGTCTGCCACAGCAATCAGGAATAAATATTTATAATTTTTTTTAAAATCATTTTTAAGAACAAAAATAAAAATGACCAGCAGCGGGAAAATAAGTGCAGATTGCAACAGGGCGCTTTCCCAAAAATTTAACCCGTTTATAAACGAATTCAGGGAGTATCCCCAAAAAAACTGCAGATTAAAAAGAGGGTCTTTTACCATGGCCGTAATTCCCATCACTAAATAGAATATCAAAAAAGAAATGAGAATGATCCTGAAATATTTAATTTTATTCTTTTGTTCAGCAAGAAATTTTAAAGAATATGCCGCACAAATAATGAAGCAGATGATGGTAAAAAGCCGAAAGATGGCCGGGAACCTGAACAGGTCCATCAGGGGAACAAAATCATATAAAAATTTTCTGACAGGGGTATAGGCCCCGAAAGAAGCGAGCATAAAAAATATTCCGGCAGCAAGAATTATTTTTTCCTTCTTTCCTTTTTTCCTGAAAAAAGTGAACAGGAATGCAGCAAAGCATATGGTTCCAAAATTAAGATTGCTCATTGAAATATCACTGTCTGTATACACGCTGTCTGTCGCTGTTACTAATGAAAGAAGGCAGGAAATCAATGATTGCGGTGCAAAGGGCGCCTGGTTTATTATTTCGATCGGGAGCCGTTGGCTTCTTGTAAAATATTGAAAACCGGTGAACAGTGAAAACAGTAACCCGGAACTTAAAAACAGCACAAGAAAAAGAAAAAGGAAATTATTCAGTATAAATTTTTTCAGCTTCACAGCGTCTTTCTTTGAAAAAAGAATAATTGCATGAATAATAAATATTACAAGCAATGAGTAAGACAGAATGATTGTAAATGCGGGATATCCTCCGGTCATTAAAAGAAAAAAACACAAAGAAGTTCTTATAATGTCTTTCCATAAATTATTTTGAAGCATTCTTGCATAATAAAAAAGAATGAAAGGAATCCAGGCACCGCTTACAATATATGTGAGATGCTGGGCATTACCGATAAAAAAACCTGACAGCATGTAACAACAGCCGGCCAGGATTGCTATGTCAACATTATCAATTAAATATTTTACAAGTAAAAACATTCCTATTCCGCCAAGAATGACGTGCAAAACAAAATCGAATTGGTTACCATAAATATCATAACCATGAACAAAGCTGATGATCCAGACAACCGGGTACCAAACGCCACTTTGCGGATCAGCATGGATGGGATACCCCCAATGCTGATAAGGATTCCATTGCGGAAAAATTCCATTGCGTAAACATTCGCTCACAAAATACCGCCACGGAAAATACTGGTCCATCATATCCCACTTCAAAATATTGTGCATAAAAGCAACCTGCCAATAACCTGCAAGCCCCACAGCAATAATTATAATATAAGGACGGTATTTATTAAAAAAAAATTTCACGGACAATATTTATTAAAAGTGCAGTAAAAATAGATTTATCCCGATAAACAATCGCAGGGAAGTAAAATATAAATTTTACTTTTGCCCGTTAATGAAATGTTTTTATGAGTAAAAAGAAAATATTGGTTTTAGGTTCGGGAGGTCAGATCGGAACTGAATTGATAGCTGAACTGCGAAAATTATTTGGTACCGAAAATGTAATCTCCTCCGATATAAAAAGGAGCGCAAATGAAAACGGGCCTTTTGAAATTATTGATGTGCTGGATTTTAATGCCATTCATAAGGTGGTTAACAGATTTAACATTACAGAAGTATACCTGCTTGCAGCCCTGCTTTCTGCAACCGCGGAGCAGAAGCCAAAGCTTGGCTGGAAGCTGAATATGGAAGGGTTATTTAATGTGCTCGACATTGCGGTAGAAAAAAATTTAAAAGTGTTCTGGCCAAGTTCCATCGCTGCATTTGGTCCAACAACTCCTAAACAGAATACACCGCAAACCACCATTATGGAACCGAGCACAGTTTATGGAATCAGCAAGCAGGCGGGCGAACGCTGGTGCGAATATTATTTTCATAAATACGGATTGGATGTAAGAAGCATCCGCTACCCGGGACTGATCAGCTACCTTGCTGCTCCCGGTGGCGGAACAACCGATTATGCTGTGAATATTTTTCACGAAGCCATTGACAAAAACAGGTATGAATGTTTTTTGAAAGCTGACACCACTTTGCCCATGATGTATATGCCCGATGCGATTCGCGGAACAATTGAGCTGATGAATGCGCCTGCCGAAAAAATAAAAATACGCTCAGGCTATAACATGAGCGCTTTCAGTTTTTCTCCCGGTGAGCTGGCAAATGAAATTAAAAAACATCTGCCGGGTTTTGAAATTACTTATCATCCTGATTATCGCCAGGCTATTGCCGATACATGGCCTCAAAGCATTGATGATGCAGCAGCCCGTGAGCACTGGAAATGGAAGCCTTCTTATGATTTAAAAAGCATGACCAGAGAAATGCTCATGCAGATCGGCCAAATGAAAAATAAACCTGTATCTGTTTAAAAAATAATCGCGCAGAGGCGCTGAGAAGGAATGATAGAAAATGAAATAACAGGAAAAGTAATTGATCTTTGTATAAAAATTCATAAAAAACCTGGCCCAGGTTTAAAAGTCGGTATTACAAGAATTGTAAATATTTTTAACTCTGCTTTCTCTGCTCTTCTGCGAGACAGAAAAATTAAACATGCAAAACAAATTATCTCTTTATAACACCCTCACCCGTCAGAAAGAACTTTTTGAACCGCTCAACCCGCCTTTTGCCGGCATGTATGTTTGCGGCCCTACCGTTTACAGTGATGTGCATTTAGGAAACTGCCGCACATTCGTTTCATTCGATTTAATCTATCGTTACCTGTTGCATTTGGGTTTTAAAGTCCGGTATGTGAGAAATATCACCGATGCGGGCCACCTCGAAGGGGATATGGATGAAGGTGACGATAAGTTTGCAAAAAAAGCAAAGCTTGAGCAGGTGGAACCCATGGAAATTGTTCAGAAATATACGCTCGGGTTCCATGATGTAATGCGCCAGTTTAATACGCTTCCTCCGAGCATTGAGCCCACCGCAACGGGTCACATCATTGAGCAGATTGAAATGATAAAAATAATTATTGACAATGGTTACGCGTATGTTGTTGATGGAACTGTTTATTTTGATGTGGAGAAATACAGCAAAGAATTCAATTATGGCCAGCTTACTAATCGTTTGCTTGAAGATTTAATTGCAAATACGCGTGAGCTGGGCGGCCAGGATGAAAAGAAAGGGCGATTGGATTTTGCACTATGGATCAAAGCAAAGCCGGAACACCTCATGCGCTGGATATCCCCATGGGGAGTTGGTTTTCCCGGATGGCATATTGAATGTTCTGCCATGAGCTCAAAATACCTGGGACAAACGTTCGATATTCATGGCGGAGGAATGGACCTCGCTGCCACGCATCATACAAACGAAATTGCGCAATCGCAGGCATGCAATCACACACAACCTGCAAAAATCTGGATGCACACAAATATGCTCACCGTTAAAGGCACGCGCATGTCTAAATCAGCCGGAAACGGTTTTACACCCGAAGAGCTTTTCACAGGAAATCACCCGGTGCTGGACAAAGGTTATGCCCCCATGGCTGTAAAGTTCTTTATGCTCCAGGCTCATTACCGGAGTACGTTAGATTTTTCCAATGAAGCTTTGCAGGCAGCAGAAAAAGGATTGGCAAAATTGATGAACAGTTATGATACATTGAAAAAGCTGAAACCCTCTTCCACTTCCACTGTTGATATTAAATCCATTCAAAAGGATTGCTATGATGCAATGAATGATGACCTCAATACGGCCATGGTAATTGCACAATTATTTGAAGCCATCCGCATCATTAACTCAGCTGATGCCGGAACAGAGAAAGTAACGGCAGAAGATATTGCATTGCTCAATAAGATCTATAAAGATTTCGTTTTTGATATTCTCGGGCTCAGTCATGAAAAAGAATCTGATGAATCTGACACAGATGGATTAATGCAATTGATCCTGTCCATCCGGGCGGATGTAAAAGCAAAAAAAGATTTTGCAACCTCTGATAAAATCCGGGATGAGCTGACAAAATTAAATTTTGTTATTAAAGATGGAAAAGATGGTGCAACCTGGAGCAAAGGATGAAAATCGTTCCTGGTCTCTGGTTTAAAGTTTCTGGTTAAAGGAAATTATGGTTAATAAAAAAATTTTACCTGCTGTTTTTGTTACTGTTGCATTTTTCTCATCATGTACAAACCCAAAATCCGGGCAACCGGAAACCAAAAACCAAAAACCAGAAACCCTGAAGCTTTCTGCTCCTGCATTCAATGCCGACTCTGCATACCGCTTCACAAAAGAGCAGGTGGATTTTGGTCCGCGCGTGCCGGGCACAAAAGCGCATGAGCAATGTGCAAAGTACCTGGAAGAAAAATTAAAGTCTTACGGGCTGGAGGTTATTGTTCAGAAAGATGTGGTGCAAACCTATGATGGTAAAAAACATGCCATGAGCAACTTCATTGGTCAATACAATGCTGCCCATAGTAAACGCATTTTATTATGCGGGCATTGGGACACCCGCCCCTTTGCCGACAGGGATTCCATTGACAAAGACAAGCCTTTTGATGGCGCCAATGACGGAGCCAGCTGCGTGGCTGTGCTGCTCGAAACCGCCCGCCAGCTCTCCATTTCAAAACCCAATATAGGAATTGACATTGTTCTCTTTGACCTGGAAGATTATGGTGATCAAAGCGGAAATAATCCTGACTCCTGGTGCCTGGGTTCACAATACTGGGCAAAGCATCTTCATAAGCCCGATTATTTTGCACAATTCGGAATTCTGCTCGATATGGTGGGCGGAAAAAATCCTGTTTTCCCGAAGGAAGGATCTTCTATGAAGTATGCATCATCTGTAGTTAATAAAGTTTGGGGTATTGCTGCGCAGGCAGGATACGGACAATATTTTACTTTTTCTGTAACACCAGAAACCACAGATGACCATGTGTATGTGAACCAACTCGCAAACATCCCCTGCATTGACATAGTAAGCTACGATATTCAAAAAATGGAATACATGCCCTGCCACCACCGGCATTGCGACAATATGGAGATTATTGATCCTTCCACTCTGAAAATGGTCGGCCAGGTCGTGCTCGAAGTTGTGTTTGCCGAAGCGAATACCGCACAATAAAAAGATTAAAATTTTATTCTTTTTGTTTTGTTTTTGATTTTTTAGGAGGCTTGCAGGTTTTACAAAAATCAGGTAATTCATTCAGTTCATATAACACCTGTGCATGGAGGACCCGGAGTTTTGTTTCATCCTGGCCGAGTTGTGTTTCATCTGCTGCCTTTGAATGTCGTTGGGTAAATTCCTTATTGATATCATCATAAATAGGTTTAAAAAACCCGGCACTTGAAAACGCACCCTTATTTTCGTAAAGTGCCTTTCTGAATTTGCGCGCATACAATTCACTCAAATCAAAATCAAACTGCGAAAACTTTAGTAAAGATTCCGCCATCTTCTCATCACTTGCGATCAGTGAGGAAGCATCACGCGTAAATGTGCAGCTTACTTTTGAATTAAAATTTTTTGTAAACATAAATTCATAATTACTCATGCTGAAAGAGAATTGAATTCCCATAGCAGTATTGAGGCTGTTTACGTTTCCACCGATTTTCGATGCCTCTGATTTAAAATCCGACAACTTAAGGGTATAACTTGAGTCCCACTCAATAATATTTTGGGCAACTGCATGTTGCAAAACAGAAATCAGCAAATACAATAATAGGTTCAATTTTTTCATTTACTCAACGATTAATTTTTTATTTTCCCAGTGGATTCCATCCCCAACCCTCACCACATAAACCCCCTTTGCCAATCCCGAAACATCGATCTCCATGTGGGCGGGTTCCCCCTTAGGGGTTAGGGGTGCGCGAAGGAGTGCGGTCAAAACCCTTTCTCCCATCACATTCACTATTTCACACCCCACCGGTGCGTTATGTTTTGTGCTAAAGGTGAGCTGGATGGTTCCGCCTGAGGCGGAGGGGTTGGGGAATAATTGAAGATTGAATGGTGGGAATTGAAGATCTGCGATTCCTGTACTTACTCCTAATTTGGCAAGAAACATATCACCATATCCGGTTAACGTATCCAAATCAAAGATTACCGTGGCACCAAGAAAATCGCCCGATACATACACATTACCACCAGCATCAGCAGATACACTGCGTCCCACACAACCTGAACTTCCTTTTGCACTTTTTACCAAAACTGCATTTCCAGAACCGTCATATTTTACAACAAATAGTTGAGACCCGGAGGAGCTTACAAAATTTAGTGTATCAGATCCAAATATAATAGAAGAACCTGCAAAATTACCTGTAACAATCACATTATTTCCCGCATCGGTGGCAATATCAAATGCCTGGTTACTTGCACCTATCGGGCATTTTGCCCAGAGAACATTTCCCGAATTGTCATACTTTACAGTGAAGACAGTTTGGTTACCAGCGTAAGAATCAATTAATGTGTCTGTTCCAATAATGATAGTGTCGCTCTCAAAGTAACCTGTTGCATAAGCATTTCCATTTGCATCGGTTGAAATACCTGTCGCATAGTCATCATTATTCCCTCCTTCTCTTTTTGCTGAAAGTAAGTTACCGGCAGCATCATATTTTACAATAAAAATATCTGCGTATCCTGTCCCACCGGTTGCATTATTTAATGTATCAGCACCAATAATCATAAAAGAACTTTGAAAGAAACCCGCAGCAATTATATTTCCGCTTGCATCAACACAAACACTGTTAGGCAAATCACCACCTGTTCCTCCCGCTGAATTCGCCCAAAGTAAATTGCCGGAACTGTCATATTTTAAAATATATAAATCATCGTAATAGGTGCCGCCATATGTTAATAATGTGATGGTTCCGAATGTAATTGCACCATTCCTGAATGAGCCAGCGACAAACACATTACTTCCTGCATCAGCGCAAACACTCCATCCTATTACATGGGCAAAATTATTTCCTACTGCACTCTTTGCCCAAATAACGTTGCCCGAATTATCATATTTTACAACAAACATATTTGCAGCACCTGCATTAGTTAAAGTGGTGGTTCCAAAAGTAATGGAGGAGCTTGTAAACACCCCTGTGACAATAACATTGCCATTTGGATCGGAAGTAATGTCGAATGCTTTGTCGTCTGTGCTTCCCCCAATACCTTTTGCCCAAAGCACATTGCCATAGCTATCATATTTTACAATAAAAATATCATAATCACCTGCATTTGTCAGGGTTGTGGTTCCAAAGGTAATCGAAGAACTTTTGTACATGCCGGTAACAAATACATTACCGCTTGCATCCGTACAATTACTATTGGCATTATCCGGATCGGTCCCTCCGGCACTTTTTGCCCATGTCCATGGAGGGGCTTGCGAAAAACAATCACAAAAAACTAAACCGCACCCTAAAATCAACACAATCTTCTTCATCATATTAATCAGGTGAATCATAGTTCAGACAATTTTATTCAATCACCAATTTCTTATTCTCCCGCCTCACTCCATCTCCCACCCTCACCACATAAACCCCCTTTGCCAATCCCGAAACATCGATCTCCATGTGGGCGGGCTCCCCTTTAGGGGTTAGGGGTACGCGAAGGAGTGCGGTCAAAACCCTTTCTCCCATCACATTTACTATTTCACACTCCGCAGGTGCGTTATGTTTTGTGTTAAAGGTGAGCCGGATGGTTCCGCCTGAGGCGGAGGGATTAGGAAAAATGTTCAGCGTATTAAAAGATAAATTATTTTCTTCCGTTCCTGTTGTATTACACGGGCATTGTGAAAAATGTTCAAGAAATAAAAAGGCATTTCCGGAGGAAAGGTTGAAAGATGCAATCATACTTCCGCTTATTGTGCTTGCACCCACTAATACATCAAGGCTCCCTGAATAATAATAATTCCCGGTTAATTGATTGATGCAGGCTCCCCCGACATCTGGTTTCCAGACACCGATGTTCCAGCTTGTATTTGATATGTGAGTTACTATTCCTGTTAATGGATCAATTGTGGCAAGATATTTTGCAGTAGCCGGAACTGCGGAAGTTCCATAAATTAGTTGATCGCTGCATTTTATCACAATATGTCCGAAAAACTCCCCGGGCAAATTGACAATGGGTGTATTGTAAATGATTTGTCCTGTAAACAAATCCAGGCCCAGCAGGTTATTTTGCAAATATTGAACAATAAACGTGTGTGTTGTTTCATCGATCACGCTCAAACCTCCACCTATATAACCGGAAGTATTCTGGAAGGTTGAAAGGCTTGTCATTATCCCTGTTGATGGTGAAAATCGCGCAAAAGTATAAGTGAAAGGGGGGTTATTAATTATACCGTAAATGCTCGAATCGCAGGGATAAAACTGGGTAAAAAGAAAAGTTGAACCTGCAGGCATTCCCAGGGAGGTGATAGAAACCAGGTTGCCGCTTACCGGATCAAGCGTCAGTAACGAATCGCCTTTGCAGAAATAATATTTTTGATGAGCATTATCAATACTTGAACTCCACCCGCTTGTAACAACAGCTATGGGAAGGAGTTGCAGATTGGTAGTAATACCCGTGCTGATTTCAACCTTTGAAAAATAAAATACTCCTCCTGATGCATTATTAACTCCATAAACATAATTTGAAATCTGTGAAATGCCTTTTAAAGAAAACGAGAACAGGAGAATAAACAGTAATAAAAGTTTAATGTACCTTGGATTCATATTTATAAGTTTAAACTGTTATACATTATCATTTATTCAACCACCAGTTTCTTATTCTCCCGCTTCACTCCATCTCCCACCCTCACCACATAAACCCCCTTTGCCAATCCCGAAACATCGATCTCCATGTGGGCGGGTTCCCCTTTAGGGGTTAGGGGTGCGCGAAGGAGTGCGGTCAAAACCCTTTCCCCCATCACATTTACTATTTCACACTCCACCGGTGCGTTATGTTTTGTGTTGGTGGTGAGCTGGATGGTGGAAGTAGCGGGGTTGGGAAATAATTGAAGATTGGATGCTGATGATGGAAGATTATGCACTGATGTGATTGAATCAGAAGCGAATTTAACAATCCAAAAATCATTACCCCCATGATTTCCAGTCACATCCCCATCAATCGAACTTGCTAATCCCGAAGCAATGTAGCCTTCATCAGTTGTTTGTTGAATAAAAAGACCAACATCTTTACCGGATCCACCCAGGCATTTTTGCCATTGAAAAATTCCTAAGCTATCAATATTAATAATCCAAAAATCTCCAAAACCATGATTCCCGTTTACATCTCCGTCATTTGAGAATGTTAAACCAGCCACAACATATTCGCCAATGTTGTTTTGTTGACAAGAAAAACCAAAATCCAGACCTGTACCACCTAAACATTTCTGCCATTGAATATTTCCGCTATTGTTCAACTTGACCATCCAACAATCCCAACTACCATGATTCCCATATACATCGCTATCATTTGAAAGAGTGGAACCTGTTACAATGTAACCGCCATCGGTAGTTTCTTGAATGGAATTCGCCTGTTCATCATTGGTCCCTCCTATACATTTTTGCCATTGAACAACTGATGAACTATCAATTTTGAGTACCCAATAATCATTATTTCCATGGTTTCCGTCAACATCTACATCGTTAGAAAATGTTTCGCCTGCGATAATATATCCTCCGTCAGAGGTTTGCCGAATGCAAAAAGCACGATCATAATCTGTCCCTCCATAGCATTTTTGCCATTGAATGGTTCCTGCGTCATCGAGTTTTACAATCCAAAAATCAAAATCACCATTGTTTCCATTTACATCGCCATCATTTGAAATTGTCTCTCCGGCAACTATATACCCTCCATCAAAGGTTTGCTGGATAGAAAAAGCATTATCCAAATCTGTTCCCCCCAGGCACTTCTGCCATTGAATAGTTCCACCAATGTTCAGCTTTACTATCCAAAAATCATTTTGACCATGACTCCCAATCACATCTCCATCCATAGATCGTGTATAGCCAACCACAATATATCCACCATCCATTGTTTGTTGAACAGACGAAGCTATATCATCAAGTGAGCCGCCTAAACATTTTTGCCATTGAATATTTCTCATGCTATCTGTCTTTACTACCCAATAATCAGCATTGACTCCATGAATTCCACTTACATCTCCATCATCAGACCATGTTATGCCACCTATAATATATCCATTATCGGAAGTTTGATGGATCGAATAAGCTTTCTCGTTATTTGTTCCACCATAACTTTTTTCCCACTGTATTCCCGGTGGCGCCTGTGAATAACATTCACAACAACCCAACCCGCAAACAAAAATCAAAACAATCCTTTTGATCCGTTTAATCATAGTTCAGACAATTTTCCTACATCGAAAGTACTCCTTATTATTATAACTAAAAAATAAAACCACCCCTGATCCGCCTCAGGCGGAGACCTGCTAAAAGACATTTGAGGATTTCTATAACGACACCAAACTTCGAAATAAAAAAGGGAGAAACAGTTACCATGTGCTTCGTAATGCAACCAACCGGTTTCATCATCCCCGCTCCGCAGGATGCTCCGCAGCCGCAAAACGCATAAAAAATATTCCTTACTCTGCTGCACCTTCTAAAACGCTCCTGGGCAATCGGGAGCGTTTTTTTAGTTTATAGTATATCGTTTTTCCCTTCCCTCATATTTTTTCCCATAGTTTTATGTTTACCTTTGATATAACTAATACCATGAAAAAGATAATTACGCTGCTCTGTTTAGCCGGGATGCTGCCAAACGCTTTTGCAAAAATGCATTCCTATAGCTACTGCACCAATTATACTCAAAATACCACCGTTGGCGGACAGGATATTCTAAATTTATATGTAACAGCAGACATAGGGATTCAGTAAAGTTTGACGCTTCTTTTGAAGATGCCGGAACCTTTATTTATCCCAATCCCTGGTACCTCGAAGGAAATTCGATTCCCAACTCAGCCGGACAATATTTGCATCAGGTAATTACTCAATATGGAACTTACAAAGCCCGCATAGTTGATACCGGCCTCCTTATTTATTTATTTTTTCATGTCAGCAATACAACCGGCATCCCCTCTATAAAAAACATAAATTTCCTCAACGTATATCCAACTTCCATTACCTCTTCCATCACCATTCAGCTCAATTTAATCAAATCAGACGATATAGAAATTGCTTTTTATGATATGAACGGCAAACAACTGAAAACCGGTTTTTACAAAAACATTTCAGGTGAATTCATAAAAAATAAAAACACCGAAGCCCTTTCAAAAGGAATTTATTTTGTAAGAATAAAGGCAGGCCATGAAACGGTGCAGAAAAAATTTGTCAAAATATAGTTGCGGGTTTAAGGTTCAATCTTTCAAACTTTAAACCTCAAACCTTCTCTCATCCAAACGGGTGATTTTGCAAGCTATCCTGCCGCATTGCTGAATGTTATATTTACTTTTGGTAACATCTGAATACTAAGACCATGAAAAAGATCATTTTTACTATATGCTTATTTGCATCCATGCAAAATGTTTTTGCAGGAGATCATTGGAGTGTTTCTTATATAAATCATACCCAGAATATTTCCGGGCAGAGTGGCGGAACTATTATCAATGTATATGCGAATATCGGGGACTCGGTCTCATTGATTACGTTGTGTAACGCTGCAATATGGGCACCCAGTGAATGGTGGTTTCGGCCATGCGACCTTTGCCCGTGGGATTCTATGCCGGTTAGTACGTCCGCTAACCCCCTGAACCTGGTTATTACGCAATATGGCAATTATGTAACATTAACCGGAAGCGGGAACTCGTTTTATATTATTCCGCCTGCTCCGCCTGCCATCCCTGAAATTACTACCGGGAAAAAAAATGGATTGTGCAATCACTCCGATGTTTTATATTATACACCGCCAGGTTACACGCACACAGTCCCTGCAATGACTTACACCTGGACCGTGCCATCAGCGGCTACTATCATCTCCGGGCAGGGAACTAACGGCATCAGGGTTAATTATCCGAATACACCATTTTCCGGCCAGGTTAGTGTAACAGCAAATAATGTTTTTGGCTCCAGTCCGCCCCGCGTTATAAATGTAAATTCCAACCCGGCCACTCCTGCGGCTATTTCAGGGCCTGCAACGGTATGTTCAGGAAGCACCGGTAATGCCTATTCCATTGCTCACGTTTCTTCCGCAGTAAGTTATAAATGGGTGGGGCCGGCAGGATGTCATATATCAGATGGTGTAACTGCTTCAACCGGTAATTCATTTACTACAACTTCAACTTCCGTTACTGTCAGCTATGGAACAGTCATTCCAACTTCCGTTCTCAAAGTAAAAGCCCAAAATAGTTGCGGCTTCAGCGCTTTCCGAAAATTAACATTGATACCCTGCGGGCCAAGAGAAGAATCCGCTTCCGCTGATGCAGAACCCGGACATGCTATTGATTTTCTCGATGTATTTCCATCACCCGTCCAAACTTCCGTCACTGTTAATTTTAAATTAACCAAACCGGGGGATGTCGAAATTTCTTTATTTGATATCAATGGCAAACAATTAAAAACCGATTTATATAAAAACGTGTCCGGAGAATTCATTAAAAATGAAAACACCGAAGCGCTTTCAAAAGGAATTTATTTTATAAGAATAAAAGCAGGCAATGAAACGGTGCAGAAAAAATTTGTTAAACTATAATAACCGCAAACCATGAAAAAAATAATTTGTTCTTTGTGTTTGATTGTGATCATGCAAAATGCTTTCACAAAAGAGAGTTGGCAGACAAAATATATAAATCATACATTAAATATAGTAACCTCTTGGCTCCCTACTACAACGTATGTCCTTGCCAACATTGGTGATTCTGTATCTCTTTACGTGTACTGGGACTATGCTCTTACAGGGTGTACAGAGTGGTATTATTTTCCATCTCTCCCCACCAGCATCTGGGATACAATTCCTGAATCATATATGGCAAACCCGTTGAGCTTCGTTGTAACACAGCATGGATATTACACGACCTTCTCAGGAGCCGGAAATCAATTTATACTTATTCCCGCTGTTTATCCTGTCCAACCGGGTGTCATTACAGGCAGAAAAAAAGGGGTTTGCACCGTCACGCAATTTTACAACGAATATTACTACAGTGTTCCGTACGTGACAGGAAACACATATAATTGGACATTACCCGCTGGACTTTCCTTGTTAGGAGGCTGGGGGACGAATACTATCAGAGTTCGCAATTATGGTGATAATTATATTTCAGGGCAAATAACCGTCACGGCAAACAATGCATTAGGCACCAGTCCTGCACGTACATTAACTATTACTTCCGACCCTGCCACTCCTATTGCTATTACAGGCCCTGCAACTGTATGTTCAGGAAGCTCCGGCAATGCGTATTCAATCTCCTCTGTTTATTCTGCAATAAGCTATAAATGGGTGGGACCGTCAGGCTGTCATATATCGGATGGCACAACTACATCAACCTCTAATTGGCTTACTACTACCTCTACTTCCGTTACCGTCAGCTATGGAACAGTCACTCCTGCTTCCGTGCTCAAAGTAAAAGTCAACAATAATTGCGGCTTCAGCGACTTCAGAAAATTAACATTGATACCCTGCGGGCCAAGAGAAGAATCCGCTTCCGCTTATGCAGAACCGGGACATATTGATTTTCTCGGTGTATTTCCATCACCCGTCCAAACCTCCGTCACTGTTAATTTTAAATTAACAAAACCATGCGATGTGGAAATTTCCCTTCTTGATTTAAACGGTAAGCAGTTGAAAAACGATTTATATAAAAACGTGTCCGGAGAATTCATTAAAAATGAAAACACCGAAGCGCTTTCAAAAGGAATTTATTTTGTAAGAATAAAGGCAGGCAATGAAACAGTGCAGAAAAAATTTGTGAAAATGTAGTTGCGGGTTTAAAATTTCTGGTTCATAACCACGTCAGCAAACCCGAAACTAAAAACCAGAAACCTTAAACCTTTTTCTTACATTTGCACTCCAAAACCAAATTTTCATGAAAAAATCTTTACTCTTTCTGCTTGCCATTCTATGCTCTTATTTATCGTTTGCCAGCCATGGCATGGGTGGCGAAATTACGTGGGCCTGCGATGGAACAGGAAACTATATTTTTACTGTAAAATTTTACCGCGATTGTAACGGCATTCCCGGGCCCAGTATCATTAACCTGGCGACTAATGTGCCGGGAGTACCCACCATAACATGTAATCTTGTTTCACAAACTGACATCAGCCCTGACGGTGGCGCAGGAACAGGCAATTCACCCTGCGTTAATTGCCCGCCCCTCGGTTCAGGCGGAAACGGTGCTGTGGAAGAATTCGTTTTTCAGTCAGCACCAACAGTGTTACCCGGTACTCCTCCGGCCAGTGGCTGGTATTTTAACTGGGGACAATGCTGCCGGAGCAATGTGTTAATTAACGTTACCAATCCCGGCAGCAGTGGATTTGGTTTAAGGGCAAAGATGTATCCATACCCGGGTTTTATTGCAGGTCAATGCCATGATAATTCTCCGTATTTTGCTGAAAGGCCAAGCACTATTATCTGCACAGGATATCTTTTTACTTACAATCATAATGCTGTGGATGTTGAATTGGATTCTGTAGTTTATTCATGGGATAATCCTATAGAAGACCCGGCTAATATCCCCTATCCGTGGACTCCCAATATAACCTGGCAGGCACCCTATAGCATGAATAACCAGGTACCGGGAGCTCCGACACTAAATACTCAAAGCGGTGAATTAACTTATAATCCGGCCACAGGCGGATATTTCGTAACGGTTATAAAAGCAACCGCATATAAATGCGGAGTGATCGCAGCAGAAATCTGGAGGGAAATTAATATTGTGCTTATCAACGGATGTTCTATTCCTTTCGCAGGTAATCCTGCGAATTATCCTCCCGATGTTCAACCTCCATTTACAGATTCACTCGGTGCTCCAACGTACCAGACAACTGTCTATGCCGGAGATACGGTAAATTTCAATTTTACTGCCAGTGATCTTGATGTCTATCCTCCTGCAAACCTGCAGACGGTAACATTAAATGCCTCAGGATTGGAATACGGGGCAGGATTTACAAGCACCACTACTGGATGTATTATTCCCCCGTGTGCAACATTAAGCCCCGCTCCTCCGGTGAGCACAATGGCGTTTGCAAACACAGTGTTCAACTGGACAACTACTACCGCCCACCTGGGGCTTGGTCTTGGATGCGTTTACTTTGGCAATAAATATTATTTTATAGTGAAAGCGCAGGATAATTTCTGCCCTGCAAATGCCATTGCCAATGCAACAATTGCCATCACTGTTTTACCCAATACTCCTGCCCCGTTAGTTACCTGGGGTAATGGAGAGCTTACCTGCTTAACCACCGGAAATTATTCTTACCAGTGGTTTCTTAACCGTTATGCAATAGGAGGCGCCACAAGCCAGTCATACACTCCTATCACCAATGGCTTTTACCAGGTGCTTGCAATGCATAATGTAACGGGTGATGGAAATTATTCTGAAGGAACCACACTTACAAATGTGGGAATGGAAGTTATACAAAGCATCAGTAATCTTGCTATCTATCCCAATCCTTCGCGCAATGGAATATTTCAATTAAGTTTTGCTTCCGCGAAAGAAGAAAACATTGTAATCAGCATCAAAGACATTCCGGGAAAATCATTGACGGAAAAATCGCTTCATAATTTTACAGGAAAATATTCAGAAGAAATAAACCTCTCCTCTTTTTCAAAAGGTATTTACACTGTTGAAATAAAAACCGCTGAAGGAACGATTAATAAAAAGCTGATCCTGCTTTAGATTTTCTGTTCAATACTCAATCACTTGCTGCTCCATCACCTCCGGCAGATCACGGTATTCATATTGCTGGGTGCGCAATTGGGGTTCAAAACCCGCTTCGCGGATCGCCTCCTGTATTCCGTCTGACGTAAAGCGGTGTGGTGCTCCTGCCGCGCTCACTACATTTTCTTCGATCATAATGCTTCCGAAATCGTTGGCACCTGCATGAAGGCATACCTGGGCTGCGGCCTTACCCACCGTCAGCCATGATGCCTGGATGTTTTTAATATTCGGAAGCATTATGCGGCTCATGGCAATCATGCGTATATATTCATCGGCAGTAACGTGGTTGTGAACCCCCTTAATTCTTGCAAGAATGGTATCCGCATCCTGGAATGTCCAGGGAATAAAAGCGATAAACCCTTTTGCATCATCCGGCTTTTCGCTCTGCACTTCGCGTATCCAAACCAAATGCTCAAACCGTTCCTCAATCGTTTCCACATGTCCGAACATCATCGTGGCTGATGTGGTAATATGTAATTGATGAGCAGCGCGCATAATATCCAGCCATTCTTTACCACCGCATTTCCCTTTTGAGATCATCCTGCGCACGCGGTCATTAAGGATTTCAGCGCCCGCACCGGGCAGAGAATCCAGCCCGGCCGCCTTCAACTCCTTAAGCACTTCCGTATGGGGCATCTTTTCAAGCTTGCAGATGTGAGCTACCTCGGGCGGGCCTAATGAATGTAATTTCAAATTCGGGTACAACGACTTGAGCTGCCTGAATAAATCTGTGTAAAATTTTAACCCGAGTTCAGGATGATGTCCTCCCTGCAGCAGCAATTGATCTCCGCCATAGCGGAATGTTTCTTCTATTTTTTGTTTGTACTGCCCGATTGTTGTAATGTATGATTCAGGATGACCGGGAATGCGGTAGAAATTGCAGAATTTGCAATTAGCAATGCATACGTTGGTGGTGTTCACATTCCGGTCAATGATCCAAGTTACCTTGCCATCTGGTTTTTGAATTTTTCTCAATTCATTTGCCACAAAAGCAAGCTCACTTGTCAAAGCATTGCGAAACAGGAACACTCCTTCTTCTTTCGAAAGAAATTCTCCATTGGAGTCCTTCCGGACAAACTGCAATGCTTTATTTAACAATGAATCTATAGTCATTTACCGCAAACATTGAACTTTGAATCCGCCTGAAGCGGAATCCTTGAACTTTTTTAGTAATTTCAGCCCCTCAAAATTAGCACATAATAATGAACACAACCATCAGCAGGGCGAAAAGTGCGGGCGAGCACGATCATCTTGTTATTTTCACAAGAGATATCCGCAAATTCGACACCTCCCTTTTTACCACTGTTGAAAAAGACTATATAAAAAAAGAGTTTGAGAATGATGCAAAACTGGTAGTGGTAAATCAATACACACGTATGGTGGTGGTGCAGGTCATTGAAAAATCTCCCGACAAAAATATAGTTCTCGAAAAATGCCGCAAGGCGGGCGATAAAATTGCAGCTGTTATAAACAGGAGAAAAGCAAAAAGTGTTACCCTGCGGGATGATCAGTTAACGGATGAGCTGCTGGCCCTGGCTGAAGGGATGTGCCTGGGCAATTACCAGTTTCTCAAATATAAAAAAGATAAGGAGAAAGATAAAAATACGCTGGCTGAAATAAAAATCGTAAGCAAAAAAATTTCTGATAAAGATATTGCTTCAATAAATGTAATTTGTGAAGCTACCTGCATTGCCCGTAACCTGGTGAATGAACCTCAGTCATATTTAACAGCCACACAGCTTGCAAAGGAATTTCAATCGCTTGGAAAAGAAGCCGGTTTTAATGTGGAAATCTTCAATAAATCAAAAATACAATCCATGAAAATGGGCGGCTTGCTTGCCGTAAACCAGGGCAGCGTTGAACCGCCAACATTTACTGTGATGGAATATAAGCCGGCCAGGCCGGTAAATAAAAAGCCTTATGTTTTGGTCGGAAAAGGTGTAGTGTATGACACAGGAGGGCTCAGTCTTAAACCAACACTGAACTCAATGGATTATATGAAATGTGACATGGCAGGAGGAGCAGTTGTTGGAACCACGTTATATGCCCTGGCGAAAGCAAAACTTCCCGTTCATGTTGTCGGGTTAGTGCCTGCAACCGATAACCGCCCCGATGGCGCTGCTTATACACCTGGTGACGTTATAACCATGTACAGCGGATTAACCGTGGAAGTTCTCAATACCGATGCAGAAGGAAGAATGATCCTTGCTGATGCATTGCATTACGCGAAACAATACGAACCTGAGCTGGTCTGCGAATTCTCCACGTTAACCGGGGCAGCTTCAGTAGCCATCGGCCACTATGGTATAGTGAGCATGGGCAATGCGGATTCACGCACTAAAAAGGAATTGAATGACAGCGCTAATCATGTTTTTGAAAGGCTTGTTGAATTTCCATTCTGGGAAGAGTATGATGAACTGATAAAATCTGATATTGCCGATATGAAAAATGTGGGAGGCCCGGCTGCAGGGGCAATAACGGCCGGACGATTCCTCAATAAGTTTGTTGATTACCCTTATATGCATTTTGATATTGCAGGGCCTGCTTTTGTAAAAGTAAGTGATAGTTACCGGGGGAAAAACGGAACAGGCATTGGCGTCCGGTTTATGTTTGATTTTCTGAAAAAACGGGCGGGAAAATAACATCTAAGAATCATAAGAATATTTTTTAATGTCACAGGAAAGTGAAGTAAAAATCAAAGTTGGAATTACCATTGGTGACCCAAATGGCATTGGAATGGAAGTGGTCCTGAAAACATTCTTGGACCCTGTTATGCTGCAGGTTTGCACTCCAATCATATATGGCTCATCAAAAGTATTATCCTATCATCGAAAAACCCTTGGTATAAATGAATTTAACTACAGCACTATACGTTATCTGAATGAAATAAATTCTAAAAAAGTAAATCTTATTAATTGCTGGGAGGAAGATGTAAAAATTGACATTGGCAAACCTTCCAATACCGGAGGAAAATATGCTTTCAAATCGCTCGAAGCTGCATGCAAAGATTTAGCTGAGAAAAAAATTGACCTGCTCGTTACCGCACCCATTGACAAGAAAACCATCCAGCAGGAAGGATTTAATTTTCCCGGACATACTGAATATCTTGCCAAATATTTTAATTCGAATAATTACCTGATGATGATGGTAAACAATTCACTTCGGGTATCTTTTGTAACCGGGCATATTCCTTTGCAAAACGTAGCAAAAGAAATTACGGCTGAAAAAATAATTGCAAAGATTGGAATCATGAACCAGTCTTTAAAGCGTGATTTCGGAATAAGAAAACCCAGGATTGCAGTGCTTTCTTTAAACCCGCATGCCGGAGACAATGGATTGATAGGAAAGGAAGAAGAGGAAATAATCAAACCTGCAGTTAAAAAAGCTTTTGATGATGGAATGGTTGTTATGGGGCCTTATTCAGCAGATGGTTTTTTTGGCTCATCAGCATATAAAAAATTCGATGGGATTTTATCCATGTACCACGACCAGGGTTTGGTGCCTTTTAAAGCATTGGCCTTTCATTCAGGCGTAAATTATACTGCCGGACTGCCGGTAGTCCGCACTTCTCCTGATCATGGTGTGGGATATGACATAGCAGGAAAAAATATTGCTTCCGAAGCCTCTTTTCGCGAAGCTATATATGTAGCCTGCGATGTTTTTAATAGGAGGATTGAATACGATAATACAAATGCAAACCCGCTCAAATTTTCAAAATTGAGCTCTGACAGGTAGCATTATCCTGTTATTTTCATATTGATTTCTGCTCATCCGGTGGCATGTTTTTTTGACAAAAAAACATAGGAATTTATTGCACGTTTGTTTTTTAGACATCTGAATAATTATAGGTAAACGCTCCATTTATTATGGTAAACGCTAATTTTTTTATGGCAAAAAATTTTTTTAAAGAATACAATGCCATATCTTTGATGCATTAAAACCAGCTTTTCGCTTTATTGTTTTGACCAATTTTTATAAAAAATAACCAATGAAAAAGAGAAGATACACCTTCCCCGGCTCTGAGCATTCAGAAAAAAATTCAAATCACCACAACCAAAAATTTTTTATTGTCACTTCTGATACCTGGATTTACGCTGTTGCATTGATTATCTTATTGCTGATCTCTTTTATGAGTAAATCTCAAACCTCTTCAAGATTATTAAATCAGAATACTAAAAGCAACAAAATCTCTGCAAATAACTTCCACAGAATTGATCAAAAGAATTTAAAAGCCTTTTTGGGTTAGGTTAGTAAGAGCTTCTGAATTTTTCGGAAGCTCTTTTTAATCTTTATCTCAAAAAATATTGTATCACAAAGAGGAAAAAAACACCTCCCATTCATGGCATAAGTTTTTCATAACCAAAGTAATCAGATAAGAACCAATTCATTTAACATAAAAAAACCGATTATGAATAAAAAATACGTTTTAAATCAGGCAGATGAACAAACAGAAAAAAGCTCTGATTCGTTCCAGTCAAATTCTATCATGCAGATGTGGATGCTTGCAATCTTCTTCCTCGTCTTATTATTTATTTCTCTTAATGTCAACAGCCAGTCATATCCCGCTTCATTCAGCCAGGTGCTGATTACAAACGGCATTTCCAGCCCCACAAATTTTGAATTTGCCCCGGATGGAAGAATTTTTGTTGCACAGCAAAACGGGCAACTCAGGGTTATAAAAAATGGGACATTGCTTACTAAACCCTTTATATCACTGTCCGTACATTCCAGTGGTGAAAGAGGATTACTTGGAATCGCTTTCGATCCTGCATTTAACTCTAATCATTACATCTACCTGTATTATACAGTTTCAGGTGGTGCTAATAACAGGTTAAGCAGGTTTACGGCCAGCGGTGATACGGTTGTGCCCGGAAGTGAGGTAACCGTTCTTAATTTTGATCCTCTCAGCACTGCTACAAACCATAATGGCGGAACCATTCATTTCGGGTCGGATGGAAAACTTTATGTTGCTATTGGCGACAATGCCAATAATAATAATTCACAAAGCTTAAATACGTATCACGGAAAATTGCTGAGAATAAATTCCAATGGAAGCGTTCCATCGGGAAATCCTTTCACAACAGGCAGCGCTCAGCAAATGAGAATCTGGAGCTACGGGCTGAGGAATCCATATACTTTTTGCTTTCAGCCCGGAACAGGAAAAACATTTGTCAATGACGTAGGTGAATTAACCTATGAAGAAATAAATGATGCTACTGCTGGCGGACTGAATTTCGGATGGTCAACTGCAGAAGGCCCCAGCGGAATGCCTTCGTTTACAAATCCTGTTTATTATTATGCACATGGCACAGGAACTAATTTGGGATGTGCCATTACCGGTGGCACTTTTTTTAATCCCTCCTCCACAAATTACCCTTCCACTTATACAGGAAAATATTTCTATGTGGATTATTGCGGAAAATGGATAGATATGCTCACCTACAATGGCAGCAGCTGGACCCGTACAGGTTTTGCAACAAGTATTCCCGGCCACCCGGTTGCTCTTTCTGTCGGGCCTGATGGCAATCTTTATTTTCTTTCGCGTGATAACAGCGCCATCTACAAAATAGTTTATACCACGACCACTACATCAGAACCGCTTGCAGACAGTTATGTAAGGTCAGGTACTTATGCAAATACAAACTATGGCACCTCTTCGATGTTACAGGTAAGAAAATCAGCCAATACGACAAACAATGATGAGCAGATTTACCTGCGGTTTAGTCTCGCAAACATTGGTACAAGCATAGGTAATGCAAAATTGAGATTATATGGCAATATGAATTTGAGTTCTCCTCCTTCGGTAGATGTTACTGTAAGAAATCTGAATAATAGCACCTGGCAGGAAAGCTCTTTAACTTACAGCAATAAGCCCGCACCTCAATCTGCAATTTATGGAACTAAAACAATCTCGGGAACCACGGCCCAGTATTATGAATGGGATTTGACTTCATTAGTGCAGCTAAGAAAAAATGCAGGCGCAACGTCTATTTCATTAGTGCTCAGATGCAGCGTAAAAGTTTCAGGAAATTTTGCAAAGTTTAATTCAAAAGAATCCGTTTCTAATAGGCCGCAACTGGTAATTACATCATCCAATGCTATAGCACCTCCGGAAATTGACAATCAAAAATTAACTGAAGAAATTTTTGAGAATAAATTAAATGATGAAGATTTTACTATTTATCCGAATCCTGCAGGTGATCAAATAACGCTTAAGGTTGCTTCTGAGTTGGAAAACACGTTGATAAAAATAATTGACTTAAATGGAAAAGTATTTCGCAAAGAATTTGTAAAAACAGGCGATAATATTATCTCCACTGAAAATCTTTCCAATGGAATTTATATTTTAAGCATAGAAAGCAAAGAAGGAATTGCCAGGAAGAAATTAGAAATTTTGAAATAAGGGTCTTTTTGGGTTAGGTTAGCAAAGAGCTTCTGAAAATTCCGGAAGCTCTTTCTATTTTAAATAAATTATTGAAACAATTTTGCTATCGAATATGCTGCGATAGCTGCTATCACACCGATCCCTGTAGTTTTTAAGGCCCCATTGACAGGAGGCTGCCCAGTAAATTTTGATTTGAAATATCCGAAAGTCATCAGGCATAAAATCGTGATCAGCGATGAATACAATAATCCATCATGAGGTATATCTGTGAAAAAATAAGCACTTAGCGGAACAATTCCGCCAACAATATATGCAACACCAATATTCAATGCGCTTTGTGTTGCCCTTTTTTTGTCGGGCTTGTCAAGGCCTAATTCATATTTCA